>Ga0308161_1000080_pt1 | contig 293893 bp, 244 predicted proteins | sample PhyFR2_FD_201034 | JGI IMG/M metagenome (GOLD analysis project Ga0308161, IMG submission 201034) | Phyllosphere microbial communities from UC Gill Tract Community Farm, Albany, California, United States - DLSLF.R2 | ecosystem: Host-associated > Plants > Phyllosphere > Unclassified | place...
ACAACTCGGTCAACAATTGTCCCGTTGAGGCATAATCGGGATAAAAGTAGTTAATGACAAATACGATTTTCGGTTTATCCTTCACATTTATCCCTCTCTAGCGTTTGGATTTTAAAACGCGATGTTCTATAGTGCTTCATCCGCTTCGGCAAGGGATTCGGTCACGTCCTCCGGTGGATCATGGGAATCTTGAATAAGTTGGTAATGATGGATTCCCACGGTCCAATGTCGTCCTTTGACCGAATTCCCTTGCCTGCGCTTGGTGCGTATGCACGTTACTACTTTACGATGTGTACAGCAGGAGTTTGTTGTTCTTCCGGGAACCGGTGCTTATGAAAAGCAGCGGGGAAGCCGATGTGGACTTCGTTTCTCGGAATGTCTTTGACTACTGTACTGCGTGCTCCGGCGACTCCCAGTTCATGGATAGTGATGCCTGGATAGACAAATACGTCGCTTGCCACCCATGCGCCATCCTTGATGATGATCGGCTTGGTAATCAGGCCGAACGTAGGGTCGCTGAGCTTGTGGCTGCCGGTGCACAGATAGGAATTCTGTGAGATGACACACTGGCTGCCGATTACGATCTCATCCAGACTGTAGAATTCAACGTTGTCTCCAATCCAGGAGTGTTCACCGATCGTAACTTTCCATGGATAGGTGAATTTGGCGGTTGGACGAACTCTTACGCCCGGTGCCAATCTGGCACCAAAAGCGTTAAGCAGGAATCGTCTCCAGCCGTACATATTATGCAGCGAGAAACGGAACAGCGTCCCTTGAATGAACCACCAGATCAGGCAGTACCAGCCGGGTTTGCCACGCGAGTATTCTGCCTGTGTGTATTGATCCAGTCTGATTTGCGTCATTTCCGTCTCCTCCCTTCCGGCGGCAGGGCTGCTGCCGCTCTACTCTGCCGGTGCGGACTCGGAATATACCGATGCTTCCGGCTTGCCGCTGATGGCGCGGCGCAGTACTTTGTCGAGCTTACCGGCTACCACTTCGTGGGCACAGTCGCTGACCAGCCATTCCATGGCTCTGACAGGATACAGGCTGTACTGCTGTGGATGAGCAAGAATCTCGTTCAATCCGGCAGCCAGCTCTTTGGGATCATCATTATCATAAGTAACAAACATATTCTGGTTAATCACATTGATATCGGACACGCCAGAGGTGAGAACCAGCTTGCCGTATTTGATGTATTCCACGACTTTGGACGGGAACGAACATTCACTGAAGCTGATTTTCTCGCGCTGCGTGTTAACGAACAGGTCAGCGGTCTCCATCAGCTGTGCATAATCGTGATCATCCAGGAATCCATGGAAGGTAATCTTGATTTGTGGATTCTGATGGCTCTGGATAAACTGCTTGAGCTTGTCTTCCAACGGACCGTAGCCGGTAATATCCAGCTCCAGCTTGCGGCCGGTGTTCACATAAGGAAGGGCATCCAGCAGAATCTCAATACCGCGATCATAATCCAGTCGTCCGGAGTAGACCATTCGGAACGGGCGCTCGTCCGTTCCCAGATCGACTTCGCGGACTGGTTTCAGTCTGGACGGATGAACCGTACCGCCGCGTACGACGGTGTAGTTGTCCGTGCTGACTCTTTTCTTCAGTACCGATGTAACGAGTACGGCACCATCCAGCAGCTTGTTCGCAAATTTCTCAACTGCCACGGACAATTTTTTGTAGTGTTTGTTGGTCTCGGTAACAGCGTAGATACCGTCTTCGTATTCCACGATCAGTGGTACACGATATAGCAGTTTGAACAGGATCGCCGGCAGCGCCGTCTCCAGGCGGTAGTTGTAAAAGACAACCGCTCTTGGTTCCTTTTTGTGTTCCCGGTTCCAGCGTACAAGCTGGAAAAAGGTAGTGAACAACGTCATCAGCAGGCTCACGCCTTTGAGATCCACTGTTCCGGGATAGACTACTTCACTGTTGTTACCGATTGGATAAGCATCCCTGCTAAACCATTTCATCGTGTTTTGCTTGAGCAGCAGCGGAGAGATCACGGTAATATCATTGCCGCTCTCTTCCATGGCCAGCAAAATGCAATCGATTTTCTTGTTACCCGCCGTATGCTTGGCGCTATATCCCCTCTTTTGCTGTAACTGGGTGTTGACGTAAGGGGCGACGTATGCGACTGACTTCGTTTCCACGGATTTCACCACTCTCTATCTTTTCGTTTAGTCTCATTCTGCTGGTATCCAGGAACATCAGTACGATGAACACGGGCTGGAACAGCATATTCTCCGTTGAGAAGACAATCACCAGACCGATAAAGATGAGCAGTGTCTGAAACACGCCGCCAATCGGCCTGAGCAGTTGAAAGAAATAATAAATCATCAGAATCAGCAGCAATGGCAGTCCGAACTGGTATCCAAAAGTCAGCAGTGAGTTGGAAGAATCGGGTATACCGTATCGTTCCATCAGCACTTCATTATTCTGGAATCCCCAGCCAACAAGCGGCTTCTCCACCAGCAGCTGCAGATTGGATGTGGTATCCAGTGAACGCCGGTTAAAGGAAGCATTATCATCCTGGAACTTGTCGGTAATAACGCCGCTCTGGACAATGAACAGTGCGAGCGGGATAAATACAATCAGTGACATGACCATTCGTGCCATCTGCTCGCGCTTGCCATTGCGAATCACATAAGCCAGGTAAATCAGTGCGCAGATCATATACCCCGAGGTAGACATGGTCGTCAGCAGGGTAGCCGTCAGGATAAGCAGTTTCCATTTCGGCACTTTCCGGTTGGTGAACAGCATCAGGAAAATGCCCAAATTCAGAAATACCTGATAAGCGCCCGGCTCCCAGAAGATTCCCTGGTTACGTGTCATGTTCCACAATCCGTATACATGAAAAGGCGTAATCCGATAAGCGCCTCCCCATACCGGAGTCGGTGGAACGAGCTGGCGCACCAGCGCCGCATCCAGCACACCTGCCAGATAAAACGGCATGCCCAGCAGGGCAAGCGCCACGATCAGCCATTGATAACTTTTGGCTGCCTGGCGGAGATCGATCCGGTTCAGAACCATGAATACCGCCGCCATCTTGAGAATCAACCCGATATAGCCATTCAGATTATTCTGATACATCAGCATATTAAACAGGAGAAAGATAACGATTAGCAGCAGAATCAGGAACTGTTTGGGTTCAATCCGTTTCGGAAAATAGAACACCAGCGCAATCGCGAATAAAATCATGATGAATTCGGAGTACATCAGTTTACCGAATAATACAGAGCCCGATGTAATCACAATGAGCATGACGGTCAAAAACGTCAGGAACTTGCTTTTGACCGTGATGTCATTAGGATTGGACAGCGTATATGGATTTAACGTCATTATCATTCACTTCCAAACGTTTGATCACTTTGGCAGGCACTCCGGCTGCAATACAGTTCGGAGGGATCGAGCTTGAGACGATACTGCCTGCGCCGATGATGCTGTTTTTGCCAATCGTCACACCTTTTAACACAATCGAGTTGGCGCCGACCCATACATTGTCTTCGATGGTCGTTGCCGCTGTGCCGATATCGTCAGGCTGCTTGTTGAAGCGCCGTCCTTCCGGCTTGATCGGATGAAAATCCGTATCGCTAATCTGCACGTTCACACCCAGCATGACTTCGTTGCCGATATGAACACTCGACATGGCGCAGATACTTGCTCCGCTAATTCCCACATCGTTGCCGATCGTAATACGGGCGCCGCTGCGCAGTGTACGAATCACAGTCCGGTGATTCAGTCCGATCGGATTACTGTAATCCGATGAACACAGAATCGCATTGCTGCCAATCGTAATCTGGCTGCCCGGTTCCTGATCCACAATCGGCATACCGACTGCGATCAGATTGGGACCAAAGGAAATCCGCTGTTCCTTGAATATCCGGCGAGTCATCCAGGTCGAACATTTCTTGGCTACTTTGCGTTTTACTTTGATAAAAGAATTAATCATACTGGCTCCCTAACAAAGAAACGGTTGTAGAAGTCAAAGGTGCGCTTGGCATTTTTGCGTGCATCAAAGTTCTCTTCGGCAAAGGACAATGCATTCTGTCCCAGCTTCTCGTACAAGGCAGGATCTGTACCGATCTTGATCATGTACTGTGCCATTGCACTGTAATCACCGGCTTCAAACAGATAACCGGTCTTGCCTTGCAGAATCAGTTCATTCGGTCCACCGATGTTGGTGCCGATTGCCGGTTTCTTCATCGCAGCCGCTTCGATAATGCTGCGCGAGAAATGCGGTTCTACGAACGGGCACATCATGACGTTGCTGGCAGCGATCATCTGTGGTACATCATCACGGAAGGCCAGCGGATAGATCTGGTCATTGCCTTTGCAGGCTTCCATTACTTTGTCTTCATATGCATTGTTCTTGTTAAAGTAAAATCCACCAACGATCAATTTGAACTTCGGATGATCCTTGCTGATTTTATTGAATGCTTTGACCATATCCAGTACGCCATTGCCGCTAACGATCCGGCCGATATACAGGAACACGATATCGTCATCGGCAAGTCCCAGCTCTCTGCGTACGCCGGCACCACTCACATCCGGGTTATAGGATTTGAAATCTACAAAGTTATATACGACTTCCAGCTCACGGCCTGCACTATCTACCGTCTCGGAATCAAACTGATCGATGGAGATGTAACCATCCACGTATTTATGATTCATACGCTTCAGAATATTACCGGCGAATGAATTCAACAGCGGCTCACGCACATGGCAGACCACTTTGGTATCCGGAGATACTTTTTTGGCTGCACGCGCTACCTGGAACAGACAGGTGCTATTCAGATGAATGATGTCCGGCTGATATTTGCGAATGTATTTTTTAGCCTGAAAATAAGTAGGCAGTGCGCCGATCAGGTTACGGACAAACAGCTTCGGCGTCATGCCGGATACCGTCGATCCGTGGAAAGGAAACATGCCTTTCGCCACTTCTACCGGCAGTCCGCCGGATTCCAGCAGCTTGACCGCAGGACCATTTCGAATCGTGAGCACATTTCCCTGGAACTTTTGCTTGTCCAGATGGCTGATCAGGTAGGTCAAACTTCTCGGTGCTCCACCCATGTACCCCGAATGATGGACATACAGTACTTTTTTCAATGCCTACGCCTCCTTGTTTCTTTGCTTGAATTTCTTTGCTTAAATTCACTTGAATATGAAGCAGTGTGGTATGAGACACCGCTTCGGCATGAGATCATTCCTTCAGGCGCTGTTAAAAATGAATATCCTGAACTACTGCTTTCAGCAGGGGATATTTATTTTTAAAGGCTTCTTCCGGAACGATTCTCTTGCCTCCGCTCCGGTGCTCTACCCACCCTCTGCATCACATTCAAAAATATTTAAGAGAAGATATTGCGTCGGCTTACCTCTGGGGTAACCGATCGTTGGTTGATGTGTATGTTCGTTGTGTTATGTCATTTGTTGCTATGTCAGTTGTGCGTTATTTCATATTGATTTCAAGCATTTTCAATGACTGGCGTTAAGAATGGAAGGTTCCCCGGTGAAGGGGAACCGCCGCTTCTTTATTCCTGGTTGGCAGGCAGCTTGGCCTTGCCGGGTTTGAGTTTGGCGATGATCGCCGTAACCGGGGAGATCAGTGTCTTGGACATCATCACGCCGGATACGCGGGTTTCCTTGAACAGGAAAGTAAATGCGTAGCTGGAGACGATGAAAGCCAGTACAGTACCAATCGCTGCTCCGACACCGCCAAACAGCGGAATCAGAATCAGGTTGACGACGATCTTGGTTACTGCGCCCATCACCTGGCTGATCAGTTCGAACCGGTACATGCCTTCGCTGATAATCCATTTGTTCAGCGCTGCTCTCATAAAGATGAACAGGCAGGCCCAGACGTGAATGACCAGGATACCGATGGACTCGATATATTCCTGACCGTACAGAATGGAGATGACCGGCTTGGCCATCAGGGTTACAGCGATACAGATACACAGTGCGAACCAGAACAGCAGATTGTACAGCTTTTGCAGCTCCGTCTTGTAGACTTCCGGACCGAGCTGCTTGTTTTTGATCATACTTGGAAAATAGGATGCGGCGACGACGGTCGGAATCACGTACCAGACTTCCGACAATCGTGCAGCCACCGCGTAGATCCCTACAGCTGTATCGTTGATCATATAGCTGAGCATGACCTGGTCAATTTTCAGATAAATGATGGTTGAGATACCCGCTACAATCAGCGGCCACGAGCTATTTGTTAATCTTTTACCTAATTTCCAATTAAATGTCCATTTTGTTAGTGAAATCTTCTTTCTCTGGGTAAATAACAAGAAGAGGTACCCGAGAATCAATTCCAGTGCATAGGATGCGGCGAACCAGATCAGAGATGAATGGAACACAATCAGCAGAACCTTCATCACGGAAGTCATCGCAAAAGCGATGCCTTTGGCATAGACCGCATACTTGGCTTCGACCGTAGAGTCAAACCACTGGGAAATGACGTCCAATGGCTGGAACAGCATATTCGCTGCGATGATAACGATACTCCAGCGAACCATCGGATCCTGACCGGGAATCATGAAAGCCAGTACAATCGTAATGGCAAAGGCAATCAATCCGCTACATAGACGCAGCGTAGATACGGTTCCCAATATCTCATTCTTGTTACCGGGATCCTGTACCAGCTCTTTGACGATAATGTTGGCCAGACCCAGCGGAACGACGGCAGCAATAATCGTTACAAAAGATATCGCAAAATTATACTGTCCAAACTGTTCCGGACCCAGATAGCGCGCAATCCAGATACTGACGATCAGGTTAATCCCCAGTCGCAGGAATTTGTCCATCAACTGCCAGTTACTGTTAAAGAAGATTTTGCGTTTCTCCGGTGTCATGGAGAATTTATTCTTTATCTTGGCAATTGCATTAGCCATTCATAATCATCTCACTTAGTAGACAGGTACAGCGGACGGCTTCAGAGAATGTCTCTTCAGGTCAGCGTCAACCATATTTTTTACCAGCTGATCAAATCCAACTTCCAGCTCCCAGCCCAGTTGTTCTTTAGCTTTGGTGCAGTCGCCGAGCAGCAGATCTACTTCAGCCGGACGTACGAATTTCTCATCGATTACAACATAGTCTCTCCAGTTCAGACCTACATGGTCGAACGCGATTTGTACTAGTTCTTCAACGGTGTGCATTTCACCAGTGGAGATTACATAATCATCCGGAGTATCCTGTTGCAGCATCAGCCACATCGCTTTTACGTAGTCACCGGCAAAGCCCCAGTCACGTTGTGCATCCAGGTTACCCAGACGCAGCTCTTTGGACAGACCCAGTTTGATCTGAGCAACACCGTCGGTTACTTTACGTGTTACGAATTCCAGACCACGACGTGGTGACTCATGGTTGAACAGGATACCGGAGCAAGCGAACATATCGAAGCTTTCACGATAGTTAACTGTGATCCAGTGACCGTACAGTTTCGCTACGCCATAAGGGCTGCGTGGATAGAAAGGCGTTGTTTCCACTTGCGGAATCGCTTGTACTTTACCGAACATCTCACTGCTGGATGCTTGATAGAAGCGAGCTTCCGGTTTTACCAGACGTACTGCTTCCAGCATGTTGGTTACGCCCATAGCTGTCATTTGGCCGGTAGCAATTGGTTGTGGCCAAGAAGCCGCTACGAAAGATTGTGCTGCCAGGTTGTATACTTCATCCGGATCGGAGACACGAACGGCTTCGATCAGGGAAGCCAGATCGCCCAGATCCGCAGAGATCCATTCGATTTGATCTTTGATATGCTCTACGTTTTCGTAGTTTGGTGTACTTGTTCTGCGGCGTACGCCGTATACTTTGTAGCCTTTTTCCAGCAGAAGCTCTGCCAGGTAAGATCCGTCTTGCCCTGTAACACCAGTGATTAATGCGCTTTTCATAAATTAATTCCCTCCACAGTATGTTTTTTATAGTTTGTTTTGGATTACATATGATGTTGATTTCGAATCAGCTCAAAGCTTACTGCTGTACAGCCAGGCTGCTGCGGTAGTCTTCGTATACTGCGCGAATTCCTTCTTCCAGTGGAATGCTCGCTTTCCAGCCAAGACCATTGATCTTCGTCGTATCCACCAGCTTGCGTGGTGTACCATCCGGTACGGAAGAATTGAACACCAGTTCACCCTCGTAACCTACGATATCCTTGATCAGCATTGCCAGGTCCTTGATAGCGATATCCTCGCCCACACCCACGTTTACAATTTCATTGCCTTCGTAGTTGTTCATCAGGAAGATACAAGCGTCTGCCAGATCGTCGGAGTGCAGGAATTCACGCTTCGGTGTACCTGTACCCCAGATTTCAACCGTTGGGGAGCTCTGCTCTTTGGCTTCGTGAATTTTACGAACCAGTGCAGGCAGTACATGGGATGTTTTCAGGTCAAAGTTATCATTCGGGCCATACATGTTTGTTGGCATCGCCGAGATAAATTTGGAACCGTACTGACGGTTGTAAGACTCGCACATTTTGATACCGGCAATCTTGGCGATTGCATACGGCTCATTGGTTGGCTCCAACTCGCCAGTCAGCAGATATTCTTCTTTGAGCGGCTGTGGAGCGAATTTTGGATAGATACAGGTAGAGCCCAGAAACAGCAATTTCTGTACGCCGTTAAAGTGCGCTGCATCAATAACATTGGTTTGAATCAGCAGATTGTCACGAATGAAGTCTGCAGGGAAATCGTTGTTAGCCGCAATTCCGCCAACTTTTGCCGCGGCCAGGAAGACATAATCAATCTTTTCCTGTTCGAAAAACGCGTATACCTCGGGCAGCTTGCGCAGATCGAGTTCGGAACTTGTCCGGGTTACCAGATTGGTATAACCCTGATTTTCCAGTGCTCTCAGGATCGCTGATCCTACCAGACCACGATGTCCTGCTACGTAAATTTTGGAATCTTTATTCATTAATGGTCACCTCATCATCGTCGGTATGATTATTTTGTTAAAACGCGTCCTTGGCACCAAACAGCACCTTCACGGTTTTCAGGAGAATAAACAGATCGAACAAAATTCCCCGTTTCTTGATATAGTGCAAATCGAGATCTACCATTTCTTCAAAGCTAAGCTCGTTACGTCCACTGACCTGCCATAATCCGGTACATCCCGGTGTTACGCTCAGGCGCAGTTTATCGCGCTGGCTGTATTCTTCCACTTCTCTTGGCAGCGGCGGTCTTGGTCCAACCAGACTCATATCTCCGCGCAGCACATTCCAGAGCTGAGGAAGCTCATCAATACTCGTTTTGCGAATGAAGCGTCCGATCCGGGTAATACGCGGATCATTCTTCATTTTGAACATGGCACCCTGAATTTCATTCTGGGCCAGCAGCTCTTTGAGCCGTTCTTCCGCGTCTGACACCATGGACCTGAATTTGTACATCCGGAAAGTCTGTTCATCTTTACCGACGCGGGTCTGGTAAAAGAACACCTTTCCTTTCGGGTCTTCCAGCTTGATCAAAATGCCAAGTACAATAAAGAGTGGTGATAGCACGATCAAGCCCAGCAAAGAGCAAATGATATCGAGTGTGCGTTTGACCATCATGTAGAACCGGAGCTTGGCCGACATACTACCGACATGTGTCGCATAAAACTCGCTATAGCTCGCTAAAGCTTCCGCTTCACTCCCTTGTCTTGGAGTCATTAGCTCTCACCTCTTGCTATGAGCGCTTCCTCCTGCATCTCCCGCTCGATTACAGCTTTGAGAGAAGACAGAAGAGGCGCCTTAAGATCATCATTCTTCAAAGCGAATTCAATAGTAGTTTGAATAAAGCCCAGTTTCTCACCCACATCAAAGCGGGTTCCCTGGAAGTCATAAGCAAATACTTCCTGCAATTCATTCAGACGCTGAATTGCATCTGTGAGCTGAATTTCACCACCGGCTCCTACTTCCTGTGCACCAAGGAATTCGAAAATTTCCGGTGTCAGTACGTAGCGGCCCATGATCGCCAGATTGGATGGTGCTGTACCAGCGGCAGGTTTCTCCACAAATTGGCGCACCTGATGCAGACGGCCAAATTGTTCAATCGGATCGATAATGCCATAACGGTGTGTCTGATCCTGAGGTACAGTCTGTACGCCGATCACAGATTTTTCCGTCATTTCATATTGCTCGATCAGCTGACGTGTGCAAGGTGTATCGGATTCGACGATATCATCGCCCAGCAGAACCGCAAACGGCTCATCTCCGATAAAGTTACGTGCACACCATACGGCATGACCCAGACCTTTTGGTTCTTTTTGGCGGATATAGTGAATATCCACTTTGGAAGACTTCTGTACTTCATCCAGCAGATCCAGCTTGCCTTTTTCCAGCAGTGACGCTTCCAGTTCAAACGCGTTGTCAAAATGATCTTCAATTGCGCGTTTTCCTTTACCGGTTACGATAATGATGTCTTCAATACCCGAAGCAATCGCTTCTTCTACAATGTACTGAATCGTTGGCTTGTCCACGATGGGCAGCATTTCTTTGGGCATAGCCTTTGTTGCAGGTAAAAAGCGAGTTCCAAGTCCTGCAGCCGGAATGATTGCTTTACGAACCTTCTTCATAAGATCACACCCTATCCTTTTTTTTGTTGTTTCTGTCATGCTGACCAAGTTGCACTTATGTAGGAACTGTAATCCCAGAACCCCTTGTTCTGGCAATCACAGCGCCTGCCGGTCCATTAAAGCGCAGAAGATCTAAAAATACGCGTTATAGCCTCTCCATGTATGTTTACCTATAACGCGTGTTTTCAGCGTCATTCATCGGGCCGGCTTCAAATAGACGCCGGGCATTCAACCCGTCCTCATCATCATACCTTTGACGATAAACGTCTAAGGCTGCATGGCAGCCCACAGCATGACCGAGTGCCTCCGGTGATATGGGTGCAGGAGACATTACCCCAAGCTTGGCCTGTACAGATGAGAAGCAAAATACATGGAGATGGAATTGCCTTATTTATTGTTCGTGGTACGCGCTCGCCAGTGTCTTACGGCTTGCCTGATTCAGTACGGCTCCCAACAGCTGGGCGCCTACAAATTCCAGGCTGGACATCGCTTTGGCAATATCCTTGCGGCTTTCGCCTCCTGCTTTGATAACCAGTACCACACCATCACACAGCGGTGTGGCTACCTGGGCATCCGTAAATGGCAGAATCGGCGGCGTATCCAGAATAACCAGATCGTATTGCGACTTCACTTCATCCATCAGGGATTCCATTTGACGGGACCCCAGGATCTCGGATGGGTTTGGCGGGACAGGACCCGATGTCAGTACACTCAGGTTCATCGTCCGGCTCTGCTGAATATTTTTCTCCAGCTCGGCGGTATTGAACAATACATTGGATAATCCTTTTTCATTAGAGACATTAAAAATTTTGTGCATTGCCGGATTACGCAGATCGCCATCGACGATCAGTACGCTGCGTCCAGTCTCCGCATAAGCGATCGCCAGATTGGCGACGGTCGTACTCTTGCCTTCACCGAGTGCTGCCGAGGTGACCATAATGCTCTTCACTCTGGCATCCAACCGGGAAAAATCTATATTGGTACGCAGTCCTTTATAGGATTCTGCGATCAACGACTTGGGATTCTGTTTTGTGATCAGCGGCCATTTAAGTGTGGTTGGCACGTTCTCCACCTCCTACAAGAGGTTTGGCAGGCATGGTGTTCTTGGCTTCCATGTCTTCCTCTTTCATTTTGGCGATAACGCCCAGTACCGGCAGCCCCAGTACATCACGGATATCTTCCTCGCTTTTGATCGAATCATCCATGTACTCCAGCAGGAAAGCAACTGCAATGCCAATTACTACAGATAGTACAAGAGCAATCAGTACGAACAACAGCGGGCTCTTCGTAATTGGTGGTGCGGATGATGACGGATCTGCCTGATCCAGCACCGTAATATTATCAAGTTTCATGATCTGCGGAATCTCGCGCTTGAATACAGTAGCTACAGCATTTACTGTTTCTGCAGCACGCTGGTAAGAAGTATCCGTTACCGTCAACGACATAACCTGTGTCTCATCCACTGAATTTACATTAATGCTGTTAATCAGCTGATTAGCCGTCAATCCGAGTTCCGGATTCTCTTTCGCCACTTTATTCATGATGGCAGGTGTTTTGATAATCTGCTCATACGTCTTGATCAGTTGAATATTGGAATTGATCGTTCCCAGATCCAGCTGATTGGCCGGTTCACCGTTCGTATTGCTCGGTGTGCTGTTCACCACCAGCTTGGCTGTGGCGGTGTACATCGGCGTGTTCGTCATGAAACCGTAGATTCCGGTTCCTGCCGTAATCACCACGACAATGAGAAGCACCAGCCAGAGACGCTTCTTGATGATATTAAAATACTGTTTAATCTCCACTATAGTTCCTCCAATTACTTTTAAATTAAGCAGTGCATTAGGCTGGTTTGAACCATGTCTGCCTGATGAGTAAAAGTTCCTGCATTCCCCTTTCGCCTAACCAATTTGTAAGGAAACAGCCGCTTCTTCCATACCCCTTAAAGAACGTGTATCCCTCTTAGTTACATTTTGTCACTTCCAAATTACAAATTTGTAACATATTCAAAATAGAAAATAACGGCGATCACTTCATTGCTGAATAAGAGAGAATGCCGTCCTGTATAGTATGACTGTCGTAAAGCTGGAAAAGTTGCTTTTTACATCCATGTTTATTTTTAATTTTATAACAGATTGGTTACAACGGAATCAAGTTTCACTCCGCGCCTGTTCATCTGTTAGTGATTTCCGCAACCGATATGGCAGCCTCTCCAGCATAAAAATCTGCGAGCTGGCAGCACTGCCTTACTGGTTTCGATTTAAATCCAAATGTTATTCATTTTGAATAACTTATGCGCTCATTATAATCCTTCATGAAAACTTTGTAAACCACCTCTACTTGCGCAAATGATTACATTTCTCGTTTTCAGATAGATTGATTCCCTTGTGCTGTAATGAATCCTTCCAGTGTACCACCACTATTTATATGTTCCATCAGATCGTCGACGCTGCATTTCATACCCATGTTCTGGAAGATCATGTCGAGCAGCAGTGCTACGTTGATGTTTTGTTTGCCATTGTCTGGTAATGGACGATATGTTTTATCCTCGTAAATCCCGTGGTAGTAGGTAATTTCATGGTTTGAAGGATACTGGGCCAGAGACAACAACTCTGTTAGAGGTTCGATCGTGTTCGATGTCTGCGTAGGCTGGAGCGTAGGGTCTGCCGCAAGTTTGTGAAAAAATGTTTTGACCTCATGCTTCTTTTCAATCCAGTTCTTATTAAGGACGTGCTGATTTCTCACCATCAATTCCCTCCTATAAATCCGCGTATCTTTTTATTCGTTTTGAATAATTATAAAATAGGTTATCTAAAAATCATGTCGAACGCTAGGATAAAAATAAAACTTTATTTATTTAATTTTCGACTTTCTATATCTTTAGTAGTGAGCACTAAGAAACAGAAAATGTCGTATTTATCACCTATAGTCTCGGTTTTAATTGGTTACAAAAAGTTTACAGGCCTTTTTGTCTAGTCCTTTATCAAAAAAGGCTTATTTGGTAATTTAAACAGTTTTTTAAATTTGAAGCAGGTAATATTTGTTAATTCATTCGCTTAGCTATATTTGTGTTACTCATGTATCCGTTTTCATTTCTTGCTGTATATAGCATTGTTATGAAAATGATTGGAAGCAGATGATTTTTTTATAAGCTGTGCTAAAATTGAATTTATTCAAAAGGAGAGCCGAAACCCTTCATATTCGTAGAAACGACAACATTTTCTATTATTTCGGAGAGATTGGCCGGTTTTCCGATAAAAAGGAGCTAAGAACTATGGGTTTAATCAAGGAATTCAAGGAATTTGCAGTTCGAGGCAATGTAATTGACCTTGCAGTAGGTGTAATCATCGGGGCAGCCTTCGGTAAAATTGTAACATCCCTGGTAAATGATATTATTATGCCTCCTGTCGGCAAGCTGCTTGGGGGTGTAAACTTTGCCGATCGTTTCTGGGATCTGGATAGAATAACGGGCACCAGTACCAAGGAATATGCTTCACTGGCGGAAGCACAGCAGGCTGGAGCCGCTGTTATTGCGTATGGACAGTTTATTAATACGGTAATCGACTTCTTGATCGTAGCTATGTGTGTATTTTTCCTCGTCAAAGGTGTTAATATGCTCAAACGCAAAGAGCATGCCAAACCGGAACCGGAGAAAACAACCAAAGAATGTCCATACTGCCTCAACGAGATTGCTCTCAAAGCAACACGCTGCTCGCATTGTACCTCCGAAGTGTAAAAAACCACCTTCTATTCATACTGGTTTTTGTGAAGTCATCGCACGAATTCTCTCTTATTGCACAAACACGCAAAAAAAGCGCCCTTTTCCGCTAAAGGAAACAGAGGGCGCTTTGTTTTGGACTTGATACACATCTACCAGCTTATTTTTCTGATCCTGCAGGATCAGTACTTTTTTAGATGGGACGATTCTGGTTAGGCAGAAGATTGGATAACAGGTTCTTAAGGTCCCGGTCCTCGGTATACTTCTGTTCCCCCGTATCCAGCTCTCGAATACGAATATATTCAAAGTGGGACTGTCCGCCAGCAGGCAAAAATCGCATCGGATCTGCCGGATCGGCAGCTACCTGATAGCTCATATCCTTGAACATTCCGATTAATTGTTCGGTTCCCGGCATTGTATCCCGGTCTACGAAAACCAGTCCTCGCAGAGATTTGGTCTCCTCGGTATAGACAACGTCAAACTTCACTATGCATTCCATAATGATTATCATCCTTTCATTCGTGGTGTGTTACGGAATTGTAAATATTCCGTCCTCTCCGCTACGTATGATCCGGAGATAATAGCAGAAGATTACTTCTCCTTTACAATGAACAGCCACGTGTTGATCGGCTCCCTATTATAATAGAAGAAACTCGTTTAAAAGAATATGAATTATTTAACTTTTAAGCAACCGGAAAGGATAAAAAGGAGTATTTTTTTGCCTCTTTAAGATGCCTGTTCAGTATTGATTTACTCCTCCAGCGGTAGCAGACCTGGCAGATAACGCTCCAGAATACGACCATAGCCTTTTCCATAACGCCGGATCAATTCTTCGCCCAGATCATTCTCCATCTCATACAGGATCACTTCCTGGGAAAAATGCTGAAGCAGCAGCTCAGCCATCAATGGATGCTCGGTGACCAATGCCTGAGCAGGCATACTATCTCCCCTCATCCCTACAATACACCAGCGACGGTCGATCACCAGCCAGAACTTGCGGCCACTGGTTCCTTCACGCAGCAGCCGGATACCAGGATGACCTTCATCATCCACATCTTCAAAAGACCAGAGTACCCGTACACCACGCTTCTCTGCCTGTTCCAGCTGCGGCCGGAACCAGGCAGCTTCCTGCTGCCAGATCGCAGCGATAATCTCATCCTCTGCCCGGTCCAGCTCCCTGCTCATAATCTCCATAATCCGGCGTTCCCCCTCCACACTGTAAAAAGCAGGCGGTTCCTCCATACGAGTGGGCATTGCCTGTTCCAGATAAGAGAGCGACTCACCGATCTGACCGGCAATCATGCGGGTAAGTTCCTTGACGGGAAGTACACTGTAACGCGCTGGTTCACCCGGTGTCAGCTGTACTACACCTCTTGTCGACAGACGCTGCAAAGTAGCATATACATTGGAACGGGACACGCCGATTCGCTTGGCAACCTCATATCCCGACTGGGTTCCCTGCTGTGCCAGTGCTATAATCACTTTGGCTTCCAGCTCGGTAAATCCCAGATTACGCAAATGATTGAGTAATTGTTCCATCAGGCATTCCATCCTCTCCGGTTGGCTTGCAGTCTGATCCAAGTGATGTGTATGTATGGGACAACAGGCTGATCACCTTGCCTTGATCAGCCTGCCTGTTGCCTTATATCTGCTCTGTTCCACAATGAGGGCACCATTTAGAGCCCTTTTGCAGCACTTGTCCACATGTCTGGCAGCTGAATGTATCCGCATCGATATCGTCATCGACTTCCATTTCCAGCGGCTCGGTAACGGTAACTACCTTTTGGATAGGTTCCTGGCACACCGTCTGCGGTTCGCTCTGCAGCGGATTCTGCTGCTTTGGAGCAGCTGTTGCAGCGACAGCAGGCACTTCTTCTTCCGGTTCTTCGTCATGTTCAATTCCAAGATCCTGCTTCCAGGAGCGAACGAGGCGATCCAGTTCTTCCTGACGCTCGTGTTCTTCGCGCAGACGGGCTGCCCGGCGGCGTTCCGCTTCGTCTGCTGTCAATTCCTCCTGCTCGTATTCCTCTTCTTCCTGTTCGCGTGCCGACGAATCGGTCGGGAACACTACAGGCTCGTCACGTATAATATCCCGCTCGCGCTGGAATTCTGCCCGGTCTTCACTCGGAATCGCCAGTTTTTCCATTTTGCGTCCACAATTCGGGCAGAAATTCGCATCCAGCGCCACGACCGCTCCGCATTCGCATACGCGCTCATTTCTAAGTATCGCTATCCGTGTACGGATTTCTTCAATTTCTTCATTAAGAAGATCACATGCCTTGCACAGTTCAGTCATCTCTTCTTCGGCAATAGACATATCGCCAGCGCGGTATCCTTCGTAAAAAACTTCACCCATGCGTAGATAATGAACCCCGATCTCCCGCTCAATATCCACAATATGGCCGTTCATGCGGTTCACTTCCACTGCATTTTGCGCCCGTTCGGTTGCTTTTCCGGCACCGCTTTTCAGCCGTTGTAACAAATTCATGACTGTTCTCCTCCTCTAATTCCACCATCTCACTGTATACCTATAGTGAACGGTTGTACCTGTTTACATTACATTTCTTGATGAAGTTCCATATTGGGGATTACTCATCGGTTATACATCCATTATAATAGAAGGATATGCATAACAGTACCCGTATATAGGTTGATACAACCCTATCATACCAAATTTCTGCCTCACTTGAAAAAAGCGACGCCGGAAAGGAAGATTACCTGTTGAAAGACACGATGACCAAACAAGCTCTACGACCTCAAGGTATCCCTGTTCATACCCCGCTGCCGGCCGCCAAACCGGCTCCTGCCGATACAAGCATTACCCTTGTTCCCGATGATGCGGAAGACGCAGCCTTTTTCCGTGCATTGGAACAGCAGGGCATTCTGCTGAATGCGCCGCAGATTGAAGCGGTTCGTCATGGCGAAGGACCTCTGCTTACACTGGCTGGTGCAGGGTGTGGCAAAACAACCGTACTTACGGCACGCGCCGGTTACCTGTTATCCGTACGCAAGGTCGATCCCCAGCATATCCTGCTGGTTACTTTTACCACCAAGGCTGCTGCCGAGATGAAATCACGTATCGCTGCCTTGCCGGGTGTCAGTGCAAGAACGGCACGTGCTATCGAAGCACGGACTTTTCATGCTTTTGGTCTGCTGCTGCTGCGCCGTTACGGTAATCTCAAGGAAGATATTTTTGGTGATGCCCGTGCCCAGCATGCTGTACTTCAGCGGTTGCGCCGTGAAATTGGTTCCACCAGTATTACACCGCCCGAGACACTGCTCGCTACCTTGTCCGCGATCAAGCTGGAAGGTGGATCGGCCGATGATCTGCCCAAGGATACGCCAGAAGAACGTGATCGCTGTGCTCTGTTGTGCCGCTACGAAGAATGGAAACAAGAGCATCGCAAAATTGATTTTGATGATATTCTGCTGCGTACCGAGCAGCTGCTCAAAGACCCGGATCTGCTGGCAATGCTGCAGGAGCGGTTCCGCTATATTATGGTGGATGAATTTCAGGATACGAATCGTCTGCAATATGAGATGGTTCGCCGCCTCGCCGCGAATCACCGCAATCTGATGGTAGTCGGTGATGATGACCAGACTATTTATTCCTTTAATGGAGCCAAGCAGGAATATATTCTCGATTTCCCCAAAGAATACCCCGGCACGCGCATTATCGCACTGGATATTAACTACCGCAGCCATCCGCAGATTCTGGGCCTTGGCGTCAAGCTGATTGCCCGTAATGAAGCCCGACACGACAAAACGCTGCAAGCCGGTGCATCTGCCGGCCAGAGTCCGCTGTATATCCGGCCGGCCCATGCTGATGAAGAAGCAGACGAGATTGTGAAAAGGCTCAAAATCCAGCAGAACGAAGGTCGTTCACTCGGCGATGTGGCTATTTTGCACCGAACGGTCAGTGGCACACGAGCGATCGCCGAACGACTGCTGATGGAGGATATTCCATTTATCCAGTACGGGGAAGCGCCGGTATTCTACGAACATGCGCTGATTCGGCCGGTTATGGATCATCTACGGCTGTCCGTAAACTCACGGCGGATGGATGCTCTGCCCGGCGTGATTGGGCCGCTTTATATCTCACGGGATGCCGGTATGGAGCATATTATGAGCCAGGAGCAAAAGCAGGCCAAAAAATATCCACTGATCCACCTTTTCCACTGGGAGCGGCTGCAATCGTTCCAGCGTCAGCAGGTCAAGGACCGGATCGTGTTTCTAAAAAAGATCAAAGAAATGAAGCCGCTGTATGCGATTCGCGAGATCCGCCGCGTCTTTTATGACAAGTTCGCCAGCGCCGACTTTAGTGGCCCGGCTACCCGGCACAAGGACAATATCCGCGAGACACTCGACGAGCTGGAAAGTGCAGCAGGCAAATTCGGTACTGTGGAAGAAATGGTCAAATTTGCCGATGAACTGTCCGCCAAGCGGGAACAAATGCTTGAGCTGATGAAGCAGGAAGCGCCAGAAGGTGTACATCTGATGACTGTTCACCGGGCCAAAGGTCTGGAGTTCCCGTGTGTCTATCTGCTGGGCGCCTCGGAAGGCATTTTGCCGCACAAAGCAGCCTTGCAGGAAGAAGCTCCCGAAGATGTCAAAGCCGGACAGGGATTCACTGGCCCCGATCCCGAAGGCAAGCTGATGCAGGCTGCTCTGGAGGAAGAACGGCGAATCGCTTATGTAGCCGTTACCCGTGCCAAGCACGAGCTGTATATTTCGTCACCTGTCATGCATCATGGCAAAACCGTACCGCCTTCACGCTTTTTGCTGGAAGCTTTTCAGTAAATAAACTAATATGTATCATAGATAAAAGCCTTCTCATATATAGAGAAGGCTTTTATCTATTCTTTTCGCGTTAATATTTAATTTATATTTTTAGACGTTGAGTTTTAAACGAAATATGGATCAATGCTGCAAATACTAATATATACCCTAACGTCAGCCATAAGCTTTCACTCAACGAATATAAATTCGCACCCATATCAAAAGAAACAAGTCCACCAAAAGCAGTTTGTTCAAATAATATGGGAAGCATGGATTTTTGAACAAACAATGGAAAATATGGACCTATGGGAAGACTGTATGTGAAAATAGACTCAATCATCGGATAAATAATTCCGATTGTAATTCCTATAATAATATTTTGTGTTAATACTGCGCAAAATCCACCAAACAAGGCCCATAGCAGCAAACTAAACAAAGTACCGACTATTTGCAACAGAGTCAGTTGAAAAGAGAAATGTGGTTTTAAATGATTCACCAAATCAGTAGGCATATCAAATACCCGAATCGTAATAAAACTCATCATATAACCGAGCATAATCATGATAAGTATAGAAACAATAATCAGTACAACTAAGCTCAAAACCTTGCCCATCATAATATAAAACTTGTTTATACCACTAACCCATAATTGTCTGATTGTCCCATAACGATACTCCATCCCAAAAAATAAAGCACCTATGATCGCAAACGCCATAGGCCCTAATGAATTAAAAACAGACAATGAGTACGTTATTACTACAGATGGATCAATAACAAATAACTGGGCGGCCAAAAGGACTTTTAAATCTGAATTTTCGATGTAGTCATATACTTGCTGCTGATTATATGAGCTATTTACCAGAAAAGACTGAATATTTTCCTGAAAATCAAGCCCAATACTAATATAACTATATATACTAAATAGTATTAATAAAATAGTAATAGGAAGTAACACCGACATCTTAAACAATTTCCGCATTTCCCTTTTCCATATTGAAATCATAATTTTTCCTTTCCTGATGCTCTAATCTGCCTGTGCATCTTGATATACTTTTTTAGAATTTTGAATATTGCTTAGATAGCTCCATTCTTCTATACCAATTCTATTTTCCAATAAAAATTGCTGGAATTCAGATATATATTTTTTGGAATCCAGTCTAATTTTCCAATTATATTTATCCAATTGATATGCTATATTAACACCGGGTACATTACAAATTTGTGCATATGTACATGGATGATTTGTTTTTAAAGTAAACGTAACTGTCTGCTCTTCTTGAGAATCATTTATGTTCATGTCCTCTTCTATTTTTCCATCATTTAATATCCCCAATCTATTACAGCACTGTTCAATAATATTCCATTCGTGACTTGCCAAAATAAATATTTTCCCGATATCTGCCATTTCTTTAATGATACTAATTAAACGTCTTTGTGTAGCCATATCAAGTCCAGTTGTAGGCTCATCCAGCATATAAAGACTAGCATCTTGAGCTAAAGTAACGGCAAGATTCAAACATTGTTGTTGCCCAGATGACAGTTTACTTACACGATCATATAACAGTTTTTCATCCGGATTTAACTTGTTCAAAATTCCACAAGCTACAGAATAATCTTGCGCCAAGGTTTTAAGATTGTCTTTGCCACTTAAATAAGGATACAAGATTGGCTTTTGATGGGACATACTGATAGGTCCTTTTTGTTCTTTTGGACAATCTAATTGAATTCTTCCTTCAGTACAATTCATCAACCCTGACAGTATAGACAATAATGTTGTTTTTCCTGATCCATTTATTCCCACCAGAGCAAATATATCACCAGCATTCATTGCAATATTAATATTTTTTAAGATTATCTTTTTTTTATACTTTTTTGTTAATCCTGCTATTTTAATATGTGCTGAAATCATAGGAACCTCCTAGTTATGAAATAAGAGTATCTATTGACATTAAATCATCAATAGATACTCTTGAACTTTTAATAAGCGCTAGAGCCTCCGTTTCCATTTACAGTAGTCACTATTCTACTTGTGAATTTTGAACCTCCGACATGTCCCCAAGGAGTAGGTGCCCCGGATTCAAATACAACGGCCTGATTAGCTTCGCCGCTAGTTGTTCCTTTATAATTCCATTTGTTTACTTCTCCAGTATAACCATATAAAGGAGCAGTGGAATTAAGCTGCCAAGCATTATTGTATGCTGTTATTCTGCCTCCACTCGCCGTCCATTGTGTATACGTTTGCTGCGTAGCTACTACAATTTGATATAAATTTTTATAGCTTTTGGAATAGCTTGCAGTAGTTGGAATAGCATTTGTAGTGATAGACGGAGTAGAAATATTTATTGACTCTGCGCGTACTGGAGCTACATATGCTTCAGTACCTATTATTGAAGAGTCTGGTAATACGTTGTTATCCGATGCATAAGACACAGTAGTAGAAGCTATAATTACTCCGAATGACAGAGCAGAAATAGTGACCATTTTAAGTAATTGATTAGATTTCATTATAAACTCCCTTAATTCATATTTTTCAATAAAATAATACTTTGGTATGATAGTATAAAAATAATTATATTTATTAATACATCAAGCATCCGGAATACTCTTATTCCATATTTTACCATAAAAAAAACAAAAAAATCAAGTTAACCTTATACTATATTGTGTAATACTCAAAATACAAAAAAACTGCCTGCTGAATATAATCAGCGGCAGTTTTTTGTGTTTTCATTCTTTCTTGTCAGGAAGCTACCGGGTCTAGCGTGATACCCTCAACCCGCAGCGCACCTGTCTGCCAGCCGTACTGCAGAATAACCGTACCGACTGCCACACCATCCGACATTTGGGCCGCTACTTCGGCATTCAGCTTGTTATGATCATCCACATAATAGCGGATCACCGAACCAAACTGCGGCAGCTCCGATGAATGGGCTGTATTGACCGGCAGAGCTACAGGTGACTGTCCGGGCACGCGAGCCTGTACGATCTGTCTGCCGTCCTGGTGCAAAATAGAAAAGGATACCTGATCGCGCGTATAGTCCAGCGGGTCCTGTACTTCCAGCTCACGCGTACTGTTCCAGTCTACAATATGCGGCTCGGTAATATACATGCCTGTGCCGTAGCCCCGGGTCGTTACAACTACCGCTTCCGCTTCGCCATCTTCATTGAGATCGGTCTGATAGACCAGCGGTTCATAACCGGGACTGCTGACTGTCTGCCAATCATAATCCCGGCTGATACCGGTTTTTTCATTTTCAACGGTTATATGATGATAGACCCCATCGCTGTTCTGAGTTGCATACAGACGGATCGGACCTTCCTGAACCAGTGGCGCAGCTGACGAGTGGGCTGGTGAAGACGAATCATCCGGAGATGGGGCCGGACTGAATGTGCATCCTGTCGTTTCCAGCAGTACAAAAGCGGCAAGTATCGTCAAAAACCGCCGATGGTTCATGAATGTTCCCCCTTTGCTCTGAAGATAAATGCAGATCACCATACCAGCCTCAGAATAAAGTAGGATTACTATCGCTTATTTCATGAAAAGCTGAATTCATTTATGGAGTGAATCTGAGTGTATTGGATAGGCTTTGCGTCGTTTTAGTTTACTGCTTGATCTTGTCCTGGTCAAAATATTCTTCCAGTGTCAGGTCTTTGGCAGTCACGTCCTGGGCCACTTCTTTGCCGACATAGCGGATATGCCATGGTTCCCAGGTGTACCCGGTAATGGCATCGGCGCCTTTTTTGTAACGGATAACGAATCCGTATTCTGCGGCATGCTGCTTCAACCATTTACCTTCGGCGGTTTTGCCAAAGCTCTGTTCCAGTCCGTATCCGATACCCGGGCCGGATACATCAATAGCCAGACCGGTCTGATGCTCACTGGTACCGGGGCTTGCGCTGACACGGTCGGTATACGCTTTGCCTTTGGTAGCTACATTGTTATTGTAGATGATGACCTGACGTTTGTAGGAACGATAGCCGGATACGGCGCGCAGATCCAAGCCATCAGACTTGGAAGCTTTGAAGAGCTCTTCCAGTGCTTCAGCAGCTTCCTTACGCATATGGCTCTTCTCCAGTACACCATCATAGGAAAAAGCAACATCGGGAACGACCAGATCCGGCGGCTCGTAACCTTCCGGCAAATAGCGATCCTTGTTCACGATCACGGTCATGGATTCCGGATTAGTTACTACATCCTTGCCATCTACCTTTTTAATCGTGGATTGCAGGGAACTCTCTTCACGCTGCGCGGTCAGATCGGTACTACTGTCCGTAGAAGCGCCTGTCTGCTCACTGCTGGTTGCCGACGGTTGAGCTGCCGTGTTGTCGGCTGGAACAGCAGTATTACCACCTGTACTCCCGTTGGTCTCGCCAGTTGTGGTTCCTTGGGCTGCTGGTTTCGATGTGCCTGTCTGGGGAGCAGCGGCTGAATCGTTACCACTATCTGCTGCTCCGCAGCCTGCCAACAGCAGACCGGACACCAGTACACCTGCCGGAATCATTACTTTCCATCCTGTTCGTTTGTGCTTATCCATCATGATAAATCTCCTTTGCTCACTGCCTCCATCGGGAAGAAAACAGAGCCGGTTCTACCTACCGGCTCCATACGGTGATCCTTATTTTTTGCTCTGCCGGGACATATGGCGCTGCCTGATACGGTCAGCTACTTTACGGCGTACTTCCTCATATCCATCCATGGCGCCTTTAACTTCAGGCAGCAATGTCTGCAGATCCGGCATCGTCTCCTCATCGGGAGATGGCGTATATACAACCAGTGTAGCGTTTTTCTTTAATTGTTGCTGCCAGCTTTTATTGGCATTTTGTAAATATTCTTCAACTTCGGTCAAACCTTCACCCAGCTGATGCAGTGTACCTGCTGCCGCAGATTCGGCCAGCAGACTGCCAAGACTCGGTTCATCGGATAATGTAGCTGCAGCCTCATCTTCCTGCTCGGAGATATTCCATTCGGCAGGTGCAGGCAGTTGTTGTCCCCACTGCTGCCAAATTTCACGCAGCAGCTTCTCTGTACTCCAGCCAGACAAATGCCAGGCGAGCAGCGGTTGATGATGCAGCTGCTCCCAAGCGTGAGCAAGCAGTGTCTGTATCTGTTGTTCCTCGATCTGCACATCAGCTCCGGCTACGTAGTAAGCAGACAAACCCTCGCTTGTATGCAGATAAGGTGTACAGGCAGACAGCACTTCGGCTACCGTCGCATCTGCCGGCAGTTCATGTACATATTCCAGTCCGATCGCGGACAGAAGCGAAGAACTGACCGATGACGATCCGTTCTCGTTCTCGCCAGCTTCTTCACGCAATACATCCCGTAGCAATAAATATACCTTTTGCGCCGAAGCACTAAGGCTGTTCAGCAGATGACGTTGTTCCTGCGCAGAAGGCGGCTGAATCGGAATCGCTACCAGTTCGGCAGACTCTTTTGCATCACCGGAACGCTGGATGGTTCCATGAATCATTCCCTCTGCAATGCGGCAGTCCTGGACAATCCATTCCTGTGTACTCATTCGTCAGCCCCCCATTCTGCCGATTGCAGGGAGACCAGCTGCTTCAGTTCTTCATCCGACATCTCGGTCAGCCACTGTTCACCTGCACCCACGACCTGCTCGGCCAGTGATTTCTTGCTTTCGATCAATTCATCGATCCGCTCTTCCAGAGTTCCCTGACAGATTAGCTTGTGTACTTGTACATTGCGCTGCTGTCCGATTCGGAAGACCCGGTCAGTCGCCTGGTTCTCAACCGCCGGATTCCACCAGCGGTCATAGTGAATAACATGGTTGGCACGGGTCAGATTCAGTCCGACACCGCCAGCTTTGAGCGACAGCACGAACAGCGGAGGACCTTCGCCCTGCTGGAACAGACTAATCATATCGTCACGGTTCGATTTACTGACGCCGCCATGCAGGAAGAACGGCTCCTGGCCATAATGCTTGCTCAGACGCGCTGTCAGCAGCTCACCCATTTCGACATATTGGGTAAATACAAGCGCTGCTTCTCCGCTGTCACGAATCATATCGAGCAGTTCGATCAGACGCGCCATTTTGCCGGAGCGTTCCTGCTTGCCTGTGTCCCCTTTGCCCGTATTATGCAGCAAATATGGATGATCACAGATTTGCTTGAGCTTCGTCAGTGAAGACAGCACAATCCCTTTGCGGGTAATGCCTTCGGTATTGCTCATACGTCCCAGCATGTCGGAGACGACGCTCTGATACATGCCTGCCTGCTCCACGGTCATGTAGCAGTACGACTTCAGCTCGATCTTGTCCGGCAGATCCCGCCGGATATCCGGATCGCTTTTGAGACGGCGCAGCATGAATGGAGATACCAGCTTGCGAAGTGTAGTCAGCTTGTTCTCCATTTCAGGACCTGCGCCTGTATTGTAGTTATGCCGGAACGAAGATGCCGTTCCCAGATAACCTGGATTAAGAAATTGGAAAATAGACCATAGTTCACTCAGACGGTTCTCTACCGGGGTACCCGTCATGGCAATCCGGTGCGGCGCATTCAGCTTCATCACGCTCTGCGCCTGCTTGGTCCGGTAATTTTTGATATACTGCGCTTCATCGAGTATGATCGATGACCATTCAATCTGGCGCAGATCTTCTCCATCCCGTCCAGCCAGGTGATACGTGGTCAGCACGATATCATGCGATCGGGCTTCTGCGGCAAATTCCTCGCCGCGTGGACGACGACTACCATGGTGAATGTACAGCTGCATCTCCGGTGCGAAGCGTTCCAACTCACGCTGCCAGTTGCCTAGCAGTGAGGTCGGGCAGACAATCAGTCTTGGCGCTGTAACCGGCTGATCCAGCATGCAGGTGATGACCTGGATGGTTTTACCCAGACCCATATCATCTGCCAGACATGCACCAAATCCGAGATCCCGCATCGTGGCCAGCCACTGGAATCCGCGTTCCTGATAAGGACGCAGTGTACCATGCAGTCCTTCGGGTACCGTTCGTTTCTCTACATCACGCCATCCGCTGCCTTCCATCAGGTTCGTTAGCATAGGATTGGTCTCGATTTCGAAAATATGCAGTCCGTTCCAGAGCGCATCCTCTTCTTCGGCATAGATATGCATCAGTTCATTAAAGGAAATCTCGCCTTCTTCATGACGACGGATAAAACGCAGTACCTGTTTGATCTCATTCAGATCGACTTCAATCCAGCCGCCATCAAGCGGAATCATCGGCACTCCATTTTTGACAATCTCGGCCATTTCCGCAGCAGTTAGCGTCCTCCCATCCAGCACAGCCTGTGGTTCAAAGGATACCATCTGCTCCATACCCAGTCGGGTATTCTCACTGGAACTGCGTTTTTCCTGCGGCTGAGGTGATTTCACCTTTAGCTTTAGTCCTGCGCGCTTTTTGCCTTCGCGTGTCCAGCGGGACGGAATCTGTACCGTGATGCCTGCTTTGCGCAGACGAGGAATATCTTCCTTGAGGAACGCATAGACATCGCCTGCTTCCATCATCCCGCCTACCGGACTTGCGGTACGGATGAACAACGACACAATAGATGAACATTCCGCAGCACGCCCGAGCTGCATCAATAGGCGCTGCTGCACATGCTCATACGTTCGTCCGCGCACAACCATACGGGTCTCCGGTTGTTTCCACAGCATCGCTGCTGGCAGTAGTACTGCCGGATCGGACTCATCGGTCGCCCAGAAGGACATCCGCCACTGCGGCAACATATCCGATGGCATCTCTACAGCTTTGGATTCCCGGTTCTCCAGCGGAGGTTCCAGACGAACGACGAGTCCCAGCTCGCCAATACGCTCTTCCAGAACACCTGCCTCGGGAAGAGGAACTTCTGCGCCATTATGATCACGAATCTCTTCTTCCAGCTCCGCCATGTCTTCTGCCGTTCCCTGAACAGCCAGTTCTGCCGTAGCATCAAACATGCTGTTCCACCAGAGATGTGCATGCGGGGAAGAACCCCGGCGGTAATTCGCCTGATACGCACGGAACTTGCCATAGCCGGCATCCCGGAACATCCGGCGGACTTCCGCATCAATCATTGCTACCAGGAACGAATACAGCACCTCTGCTTTTGCCTGGGAAATGCCGGCAGGTTCTCCGGCTGCAAACAGTGACAGAGCAGACAATCCGATCATCGGAATCGACTCCGCCAGACGTGCGAACATCTCACGATCTTCGCCTGTCAGCAGCGGCTTCCATACACCGCGCAGTGAAGCTTGTGAACTGCGTCTGCCGGTACCAGCAATGACGCGGCTGTCCGGCAGAATTTTGCCTTCACGCAGCAGTTTTTCGGCGAATTTCGCAGCAATATGCCAGTACCGCATCTCTGCACCAGCCTGAATTCCCTGACGGGCTACCAACTTCTCGTCCCATTCGAGTAGCAGATCATACGCCTGCTCGGCGGAGAGTGCCAGTCCCTCTACCATACGTCCCGGCAGTCTTTTGTTGCGGCCTGCCCGGCGTGAAAATGTCTCTTTGGAAGCGGCACTAACCGGACCCGACTTCAGTTCGGCCAGACGCAGTCCCGATTGTGCAAACGGACGTCGCCCTGCAGGCAGTTCCATTCTGCGCATTACTTTCATCCATGCATCCACTTTGGGTTCCGACATTTCACCGGAAAAACAAAAAAATACGTCTCCAATCCATATTCCATATAACGGTTGATCCATCATTGTCTCCCGTCCATCTCGGTCAAATCTTTACGATTGTAATAGTTAGTGTGTATTCTCATAACAGGATATTCCTCTCCTTACTGTAAGCAAGCTTTCAGGCCATCCTGTGCATGGCATCTGCTTTCTGGATAAATGCAAATAAAGCAGGTATCTTATCTATTATAAGGTTGGATGTTCGAAAATTCCATATACACTGTCAAAAATACAATAAATATCAGGAGGAAGATGATCATGAGTCCTACCATCTTGCTTGAAGTGATTGCAACGACTCTGGAAGATGCGCGAATTGCAGCTGCAGCAGGAGCCGACCGAATTGAATTGATTGCCTCCCAGCAGGAAGGCGGATTGACTCCTTCTCTGGATTTGATACAGCAGATTACGGCAGAGAGCCCTATACCGGTCAATGTCATGATTCGTCCACATAGCCGAAGCTTTCATTATAACTCTGCCGAGCTGGAGCAGATGATACATGATATCCGGCAAATCATAGCCCATACCAGGACATCAGCTCTCGTACTGGGTGTACTAAATGCTTCCGGGCATATTGACGAAATAGCGCTGCAGCAGCTGCTTGCGGCAGCAGGAGAATTGCCGATCACCTTTCATCGGGCTTTTGATGAAATTAGTGATCAGGAGCAGGCGCTGCATACCTTATCCTGCTATCCGGCGATCACACGTATTCTGACCTCGGGCGGTTATGATTCCGTACTGGATGCACGGGATACTATTATTCGGTTAAACCAAGTTGCCCGTCAGCACCAGATCAGTCTGATTGCCGGTGCAGGACTTACGCTGGAGACACTTGGTGAATTCGTCCGTGATACCGGCGTACATGAGGTTCATCTGGGCAGTGCAGTTCGTCAGGAAAGTAATATTCATCTGCCTCTGGATGCAGCCCGTATCCGTCAGGCCAAAGCAGCACTAATGAAAGTCTAACTGCCTAATCGATCCATTTACACAGCAAAAAGACCTGATTCGCAAAAGTAGGCCTACGAACCGGGTCTTTTTTATAACTCAGGATTGATGCCGCAATCGATGGTTTTGCATCGCAATCCGTGCTGCTCCGACCATGCCTGCCTGATTACCGAGCAGTGCAGGTTCCAGCAGCACCGGTCGTCCGCCCAGTTCATCGATACGCTGTACCAGCTGCGGCCACCATGTTTCACGTGTAACAATAACGCCTCCACCAATAATAATAGCCTGCGGATCAAAGATCTGATCCATATTAATAATCGTACTCGCAAAATCGTTAATCCAATTGTCCAATAAATAACGTGCTTCTGCATCGCCTGCCCGTGCAGCATCCATTAGATCGGATAATCCCCAGCCTGCATGATAATCCGCTGCAATCCGGTTTAGTGCCTTGCCGGAAATATACTGCTCTACACAGCCTTTTTTGCCGCAGTTGCACTGACGACCGCCGGGATGAAGAATCATATGCCCCAGCTCGCCGGCTCCGCCATACTGTCCCGAGATAATCTCGCCGTAATGTATCAGTGCTCCACCCACACCGGTTCCGATTGTCAGCATGATCCAGGAACGGATCACTGCCGCTGCACCAATCCAGTCTTCTCCTGCTGCTGCTGCATGGGCATCATTGACCGTATAGACCGGCAATCCGGTTGCTTCCATGACACGCTGTGCCAGATGCAGTCCTTTCCATCCGGGTAGATTATCGGTAGCATCGATAACTATTCCTTTTTCACGATCAATCCGTCCAGCTGATCCAATACCGATACCATGTATGGTAATAAACTGCTTTTTGATACTGTCGTAGACAATACTTTTTAGTTCATTCGCAATATAGAGAACACGGCTCAGGATAAATTCCGCACCCTGCTCCGCCTGTGTAGGCAGTTCCATTCGCTCAATCATCTGACCCTGTTCGTTCACCAGCGCACCTTTTATTCCAGTACCACCGATATCTATACCAATCCAGCAAGATTCCATATTGATCATCTCCATGAGCTTAAATGTGTTATGTACTAACAGGGATCTATATCATGTTATCGTGTATTTTTAGCAAAAAAGTTAGCTTTTCCGTGAACTCCTGACCCTATCCATTATACGCTATTCGCGTACTTTTATAACAATTACCATTATTTACTTATAAAGGAATATAAAACGGGTGTAATATATTTATTGCCCGCTTCTGAAACCCAAAAAGAGCGTACCGCCTTTTTTTCGGCAATACGCTCTTCTTGGGTATTAGTACTTTATAGTACGGGTATAACTCCAGCGGAGCTGATCATTATCTTGTTCAGACCCGCAGTGTCAATTCATCCAGCTGACGATCCTGAATACGGATCAGTATATCTCCACTATGTTTATCTATACTCCAGCCTGTCTGCCCGGCAGCCAGCTCATCTGCTGTAAGTCGCTGCAGCTGATCAATAGCAGCAGGCGTGAAACCCGGCTGCCGGAGCGTAAACCGAAGATGCTGACGCTGCGGCTGATAACTATCTTCCAGGTAACGGATCGATAGGGTCAGCACTCCCTCCGCACCATTTGCCTGCACATGCAATCTGGAGTATTCCCCCTTCTCATGGGCAAATGTCTCTCCATCATCTTCATACAGCATATATTCCGCCTGGAATGTATCGGTTGCTTCCGCTCCATAAATATGGAAGTTGACCAGATCATCCACATGATGGTCTGCAGCATGCTGACGCAGTTCGCCTTCGGCTACGATCGCTCCGCCACGAATATATATCGGCATAATATCCAGTGGAGCATGAGCCAGAACTGGCCGTCCACCTTCCTGTTTTTCACCGGTCCAGTAATCGTACCAGATGCCTTCCGGCAGATAGACAGTGCGATAATCGGTATCCGGGCGATAGACCGGAGCAACCATTACATCCGGACCAACCAGGAATTGATCACATAGATTGGTCACTTTGGGATCTCTCGGGTACTCCAGCAGTACCGGACGCAGGATCGGCATACCTGTCTGGGAGGATTCATAGAACAGATTATACAAATGCGGCATCCAGCGGTAGCGCAGACTGATGTACTCCCGGATAATATCTTCCATCTGTTCGCCAAACGACCACGGCTCCTGCCTTACTGTTCCAATAGAAGAATGATTGCGACAATATGGGAAAAAAGCACCCATCTGTGTCCAGCGTACCAGCAACTGACCCGAAGTATCATGCGCGAATCCGCCAATATCCGGTCCGGCAAATGGCAGCCCGGACAGTCCCATATTCAGAATCATCGGCATTGCCATGGCCATATGCTCCCAGAAACTGCGATTATCGCCTGTCCATATTGCAGCATAGCGCTGAATACCGGAATATCCTGCCCGTGTCAGTACAAAAGGACGTCTGCCATCCATATGCTGCTTCATGCCTTCATAGGTAGCTTTCGACATCAGCATACCGTACAGATTATGAATCTCCTCATGGGTGACCGGATTACCGTCATTGCGGTGCATAACATCCGGGTCCATCGTTTTCAGCTCATTAAATACAGCCGGCTCGTTCATATCATTCCAGATCCCATCAATGCCAAGCCTTGTATAAAAGGCATGATGATCACCCCACCACAGGGCCGTCTTGGTGTCTGTAAAATCAGGAAAGGCACTAATCCCCGGCCATACTTTACCCAGATAAATATCTCCTTCCAGTCGGCGGCAGAAATGCTCTTCTTCGACACCTTCCCGGTAGATCGGATATTTGGGATCTTTTTTCACGCCAGGATCGACGATCGGTATGATACGGATGCCCATCTTCTTGAGCTCCTCAATCATGCCCTGCGGATCGGGGAAACGAATCTTGTCAAAGGTAAATACACGATATTCATCCATATAATGAATATCCAGATAGATTACATCACACGGAATATTTTTATCACGGAAGCTGTGTGCCAGATCCATGACTTCCTTTTGATCCATATAGCTGTACCGGGACTGATGATAGCCGAGTGCCCATTTCGGAGGCAGCGCAATACGGCCGGTCAGCGCTGTATAACGTCGCACGACATCTTTGATCTCAGGGCCATGAATAAAGTAAATATCGTACGCACCGGTCGTACATCCTATCGTGTAAGCGAATCCATGAGAGCGCATATCAAAATCCGAACGGCCCGGATTATCCAAGAATATTCCATAGGTCGAGTGATTATGCATATGGATCAGTAGCGGAATGGATTCATACAATGCTTCGATCTCCGGCATATGGGGAGCATAAACATCCGTATTCCACATGGTATAGCGTTCGCCGCGCTTATCCAGAAAGCTGGACTTCTCTCCCAGCCCGTAGAAATGCGAATCGTCCTGCATATTGAACAGTGCATTAATAGCGCCGCGCGGTGTCCAGCTTACGCTTTCCTGATGGGCAATCTCATGACCTTCATGATCTGCCACCGTTAATGCAAACGTTTGCTTATTTAGGGTGACAATCAGCATTCCCGTACGAAAAACCAGCTCCTGTTCATTCTCTTCGACCTCGGGATGGACTTTTTGCTGCTGTGGCAGAACAGCAATCGTCGTGGACAAATCAAGGGCTTGAGCATCAACTACTTTGAAACGAAACTCCGCATCCGACAAAAAAACCAGTGCAGCACTTGCCATCTGGCCATGACACAGATAAGTACCTTCGTGTTCTTCCCATTCTTTTAGCTGGCCAAATGAACTCCATACTTGCTGGATAATCCGGCCCTCTACATGATCAGGATGTATAGCTTCGCTTGTATCTTGCATCATTGTGTATTCCCTCCGTTTGTGGTGGTGTGTATAAATTACGGAATGACTGAACCTGCTGAATATAGAGTCTGCTGGCTTCGCTGATTCAATAAGAGTACAATGCATGCTCATTCCAAAAGTATATTAAGCTATGTAACTCTCATTAATCGACTATGTAGAAAATCCATGATATTTTGCATCATATCATCTGTGGTAACGTTTGCACAATAGCTAATATGCACATCTTTCCGCTTATAAAATAATGTATTTCTACAATATGATCTCCTATACGTGCTTATGCGTTGATTTACGAATAATGCTCTTTTTGTACAGCTAGCGTTATAAATATCATTTTATATCCAAAAAAAAGCAGCCAGTAGAGAAATCCACCGGCTGCTTTTTTGATTTGTAAGCCACTTCACCTTTCTATCCACTAACGCAGCTGCAGATTCACCCATTGCTCCTGCATCTGCTGCAGCATACTCTGACGGTTCAACTCGCCAGCCAGATAAGCCTGCATTGTGCTGGCATAGTCTTTGCTTAATCCCATCGGGAATTTCGGGAAAATCCATGGCAGAATCTTGCCTGCATTGTTGTATTTCACAATATCCGCTCCGATTGGTCCCAGCTGCTTGTCGGAGGTCTGGATATTTTTAAAGGCCGGAATAAATTTAAATTCGTCGGTAATGTAATGTTTACCTGTGTCCGAGCTGACCAGCCAGTTCAGGAACTCTTTGGCTTCTGCTTTGACAGGAGAGTTTTTGTTAACGACCCAGTTGTTCGGTACACGTACAAAGACGCGGTCATTCTCTTCCTTGTTGTTATTAATTGGCATCGGCATCAGACCAATATTCATATCCGGTTTGATTCCGTCAATCTGTACCTGCGTCCAGTTGCCCTGCTGCATCATGGCAGCTTTGCCGTTCGCGAACAGCGTCACCTGGGTATTATAATCGGTTGTGAGCGGATTCGGGTTACCATATTTGACCATCAAATCAAGCAGATTGAGCCACTCATCGAACTTCTCGTTACCCGGAATCTGTGCTGTACCGTTATCCAGCTGCTTCAGGAAGGCAGTAGGATCATCTTGATGGGCAAATGGAATGGTTACGTTATGATTACCAAGCACCCACCATTCCTGGAATCCATTTGAAAATGGCGTATACCCTGCTGCCTTGAGCTTCTCGCAAGCGGCACGCAGTTCATCAATCGTGGTAGGCAATTCGGTAATGCCTACTTTTTTGAAAATATCTTTGTTGTAAATAAATCCGTAGCCTTCCAGACCATTCGGCTGACCATAAATATGGCCATCCTTGCTGATCTGCTCTGCGGCACCATCTACGATATTTTTGACCCATGGCTGGTCGGACATATCTTCGAGATATTCGAGCCACAGATTCATCTCTTCATCTCCACCGTTGGTGAAAATATCCGGTTCGTCACCGGCAGCGAATTTGGCTTTGAGGGAAGCCGCATAATCGGCTCCACCGCCGACCGATTGAATCTCCAGCTCCACATCGGGATGCTGTTTCTCATATTCCGCTTTGAGCTTGTTCAGAGCGTCCGCAATCTCGACTTTTCCCTGATAGATGTGGATTACCTTTTTGCCATCGGCGGTTACATTCCCGCCCTGCTGGTTCCCGCATCCGGCGATCAGCACAGACAGGCTGAGCAGCAGGGTGAGCGGGATAAGCCATAACTTTTTCATTGAGGGTCCTCCTGTCTTTCTGGGCTTGGCTGGCACTGTGCAAGATATCCTGTCAGGCATAGTTACTGCATACCGGCTAGTTCAGGATATCCTGCTTATTGGTTTTGGTATGGAATGATCAGAGAATTGATAGCTATAGCATGAACTGTGCAATATTTGCAGATCTTATCCTTTTACCGAACCGGCGGTGATTCCCTGGATAATATAACGCTGCAGGAAAAGGAAGAAGATAATAATCGGCGTGATGCCCAGCACCAGTGCCGGCAGCGCCATATCCCACTGCTTGGTGTATTGTCCAAAGAAGCTGTACGTCGCAAGCGGAATCGTACGCATCTCCGGACTCGACAGCATCAGGGATGGCAGCAGATAATCGTTCCAGATCCACAGTGTATTCAGAATAATGACTGTTACGAACATCGGCATCATCAGCGGACACACGATACGGAAAAATACACCGTAACGGTTGGAGCCATCGACCCGTGCCGCCTGCTCAATCTCCAGCGGTACATTTTTGACGAATCCATGGAACAGGAAGATCGACAGCGGAGCACCAAACCCCAGATAGCTGACGATCAGACCGAGCATACTGTTACTCAGACGATATGCACTGGCCATCTCCATCAGCGGCAGCATGATCGATTGAAAAGGAATAACCATTGCAGCGACGAGTACAAAATACAGAATCCGGTTGAACCGGCTCGGATGACGCACCATCTGGTAGGCTGCCATGGCGCTGATCAGCACCAGCAGCAGATTGCTCGCGATAGTAACGATCAGCGAATTTTTGAGCGCAGACGGGAAATCGATTGCTTTCCATGCATCTACATAGTTGCTCCACACGAACTGTTGCGGCCAGGACGCCGAATTGGACAAGATATCACCAAACGATTTGACCGAGTTAATAATCAGAAAATAAAACGGGATCAGGAACACCAGTCCCAGTAAAATAACGATAATTTCCAGAATCAATGTACGGGCGCTGTATTTGCTTTGTACGTCCATTACATCTCAACCTCCCTGCTCTTGGTAGCACGTACCTGAATACTTGTAATGATGGCAACAATTACGAAGAAGATAACCGCTTTGGCGGTACCCAATCCGAGACGGTTATTGGTAAAGGCTTCGTTGTAAATATCCAGTGCGACCGATTCGGTAGCCTTGAACGGTCCACCACCAGTCAGTGCGAGGTTCAGATCGAACATTTTGAATGCCCAGGAAATTGCCAGGAACAAACAGATCGTTACCGCAGGCATGATCAGCGGCAGTATAATATTGCGAATTACCTGCCAGCGGCTGGCTCCATCAATCTCGGCCGATTCCAGTACATCCTTGGGAATATTGTTCAGCGCGGAGATGTAGATAACCATCAGATAACCGGCTGTCTGCCAGACAAATACAATAACAATGCCCCAGAAGGAAGTTGCCCGGTCACCAAGCCATGGCAGATTGAACAAGCTCCAGCCTGTCGCTTCCCCCACAGCAGCAAAACCACGGATAAAGATAAATTGCCAGATAAAACCGAGCAGCAGACCACCAATCATATTCGGCATAAAGAAGACCGTTCTAAGTATGTTTCTCGTGCGGAGCGGTTTGGTCAGTAAGTACGCGAGGATAAATCCAAGCAAATTGGTCACAATAATACCGACGACGGTGAATCTGACGGTAAACCAGAACGCGTTACGGAAATCGGGATCTTTGGTCAGGATGTGGGTATAGTTCTCAATTCCGATCCAGTTGATCTGGCGGGAGATGCCGTTCCAGTCTGTGAAGGAGTAATAGACGCCCAAGAAGAAAGGAATAATAACAATCAGAATAAAAAAGAATGTAGCCGGTCCTACAAATACAAGCTGCTGAATCCACTGCGACAACTTGCGCTGGCCCGATGTCCGGGTAACATGGCGTGTTGCCTGAGCCGCTCTGGTATCGTTCATATTTCCAACCCCTTTTGATAATCGACTTTTTCCATATTCTTATTCGCAATATATTGTTATATACCCAAAGTTTGACAGAATGATGTCACTTGATCATCTTTTTTTGTAAACGTCATCATTTTGGACAGTACGGGGATATCCGAATCGAAATAAGTGTCTTATCACAGTAACGTTCACAAAATAATCTGCTATCAGCCTTTACAATAAGCCAAACTGCGGGTATATAAAGAGAGTACTGTTTTTTTCACACTACATATCCCACCAAAGGAGGCAATACTCTTGGCAAAACTGAATATTTACCGCTGGCTCAACGTGCTGGGAATTGTGGGCGTACTGATTGTCAATTACATGGCAAGCGCGCTTACCCTGTTCGGAAGAGACACAGGCGATATCTCGGATCAGTATGAACTGTACATTACTCCGGCAGGCTATGCCTTTTCGATCTGGTCGCTGATCTATGTGCTGCTGATCGGATTCATTATCTATCAGTTCCGCAATACGGATGAGAGTCGCGAATCGGTCAGCGCTGTTGGCCCGTGGCTATTCCTGAATTCCCTCTGTAATATGGGCTGGCTGATGCTCTGGCATTCGCTTGAACTGGAATGGGGCGTACTCGTTATTGCTCTGATGCTCATCACTCTGATCATTCCTTATCTGCGCATCCGCAAAATCGTTCAGCCAACAATGGCACAGATTCTGCTTGTGAAGCTGCCTTATAGCATTTATATGGGCTGGGTATCTGTCGCTACGATTCTGAATACAGGGATCGCACTGAACAAAAATGGATGGGACGGCTTTGGATTATCACCGACTGTCTGGTCAGTCATTGCGCTGGTAGGCGGTGCGCTGCTAGCTATTATTATCAGCTACCGGTTCCGGGACAGCATCTATCCGCTCGTATTCGTCTGGGCGTATATCGCGATTGCTGTGAAACACCCGGATCTTCAGGTCACTCACTGGACAGCACTGATCGCTGCCATTCTGCTGTTTGTATATTCGATCTGGATTTTCTTCGTACGTAACAAATCACGGGATTGATCCTGATTACAATCATAAAAGGCTGTTCTCCATTTGAGGAGAGCAGCCTTTTATGTATAATGCAGTGTAGTTAGCGGTGCAGGGATAACAATATGGTTCTCATGATCAACCATGCGTAGTTTAGACCAGATGGCAGGCGACCCAGTGATCATTGCCGGCATCGCGAAATACAGGTATCTCTTCTCGACAACGCTTCTCTGCAAAAGGACAACGGGTATGGAATTTACAGCCGGATGGTGGATTCGCGGGACTCGGGATATCGCCCTTAAGTACAATCCGTTCACGCTTCAGCTTTGGAATAGGTACAGGTACAGCAGACAGCAAGGCTTTTGTATAGGGATGCAGCGGATGAAGGAATAATTCGTCCCGGGAAGCTTTCTCTACCATCGAGCCGAGATACATTACCCCTATAGTGGAGCAGAGATGTTCCACCACGCTAAGATCATGGGAGATAAACAAATAGGTAAGCCCTCGTGTCTCCTGCAGATGACTGAACAGGTTAATAATCTGCGCCTGAATCGACACATCCAGTGCCGATACCGGTTCATCCGCAATAATGAGATCCGGATTCAGAATCAACGCGCGGGCAATCCCAATACGCTGCCGCTGTCCACCGGAGAACTCATGTGGAAACCGATCCATGTGATACGAAGACAATCCGCAGGATGCCAGTACATCCTGTACCTGCTCCCGTACTTCAGCCGGAGAAGCCAGTTCATGATCCAGCAGTGCCTCTCCAATCGCATCTCCGATCCGCACACGCGGATTCAGTGAGCTGTACGGGTCCTGGAAAATAAGCTGCATGCGCGGACGCAGTCGGCGCAGCTTTTGCTCGGATAGCTGGTACAGATCAATCCCCTGGAAATGAACATCCCCAGCTGTCTTGTCCATCAGCCGGATCGCTGTTCGTCCGACAGTAGACTTGCCGCTGCCTGACTCACCGACCAGACCGAATGTTTCTCCCGGACGAATGGCAAAGCTGATATCGTCGACCGCTTTCACATGACCGACGGTACGGCTGAACAATCCGGATTTGACCGGGAAATATTTCTTGAGATGACGAATGTCCAGCAGTGTCTCAGCCATGAACAGCGGCCTCCTTTTCATACAGCCAACAGGCTGTCTTTTGCCCATTGTTCAGTTCTCGCAGCGGCGGCTGTCGCTCCCGGCAAATATCCATGCAGTGCTCGCACCGATCATGAAAATAGCAGGAGGCTGTCAGTTCCAATGGATTGGGCACATAGCCGGGGATGGAATAAAGTGCTTTTTGCCGTTGATTCATAACCGGCTTGGAGCGCAGTAACCCCTGGGTATAAGGATGGCGAGGATGCTCAAATAGTTCTACAACTCCGCCTTCTTCCACCACTTTGCCGGAATACATAACGACCACATAATCCGCCATCTCGGCCACAACACCCAGATCATGAGTAATTAGTAGAATCGACATTCCCCGGTCTTCCCGGAAGCTGCGCAGCATATCGAGAATTTGCGCCTGAATCGTAACATCCAGCGCTGTCGTCGGCTCGTCTGCGATCAACAACTTGGGTTCGCAAGAAATAGCAATAGCAATCATGATCCGCTGCAGCATACCTCCGCTCAGTTCATGCGGATAGGCACGGATAATCTGCTCGGGACGGGAAATCCCCACCTCTGTAATCAGTTCCAGTGCCCGCTGCTGAGCGGCTTTACGGCCGAGTTTGCGGTGAATCATCAGCGGCTCGGCCAGCTGTTCGCCAATAGTTAATACCGGATTAAGCGACGACATCGGTTCCTGAAAAATCATTGAAATCTCATTACCACGGATCGCACGCAGATGATTACGGCTCAGTTCCAGCAGGTTCTCGCCTTCAAATTCGATAGCTCCTCCAGCAATTTGTCCGGCCGGCTCTTCAATCAGTCCCATCACAGATAGTGCCGTGATACTCTTGCCACAGCCGGATTCCCCAACGATACAGACGATCTCGCCCGGTCTGACCCGAATACTGACATCGTCTACAGCGTGGACAACTCCTTCATCCGTCTGAAATTGCGTCCGCAGGTTACGGATATGCAGCAGATTATTTGTCATGATGTCACCTACTTTCTCTGCTTCGGATCGAGTACGTCCCGCAGTCCATCGCCGAAGATATTAATCGCAATCACTGTAATAAATATGGAAAAGCCCGGCGGGACCCACAGCCAAGGCCGTTCCTGAAAATCAATCATATTATTAGCCGTATCAATCATATTGCCCCATGTTGGTGTAGGCGGCATTACACCCAGCCCGAAAAAGCTCAGTACCGACTCGCTCAGAATCGCTCCCCCAATATTCAGAGTCGCAATCACAATCAGCAGCGGTACCAGATTCGGCAGCAGATGATTCATCAGCTTACGACGGTCTCGAAGACCCAGTACTACGGTGGCCTGCATAAATTCTCGTTCCCGCAAAGACAGCAGTTGACCGCGAATCATCCGCGCCAGGGATGGCCAGCCAACAAAGCTCAGAATCAGCATCACGATATACATCCGGTAATCGGAAGGCACTTTCCATTCCGATAACAATGCCCCGAAAATAAATAGTAGTGGCAGACTCGGAATCGTCAGCAGCAGATCGGCGATGCGCATAATGATCTGGTCTACGATTCCCCGATAGTACCCGGCAATCGCGCCCAGCAGAGTACCGATAAATACCGATAGAAACATGGAGGCAATACCAACAGTCAGAGAAATCCGTCCCGCCTGCATAACCCGTGTCAGTACATCCCTGCCAAGCTTGTCCGTTCCCAGCCAGTGGTGAATATTAGGCGGTCGATTCATCATGCTCATATTAACCTTACTGTCTGTATAGGGAGAAAATAAGGGCCCGATAAAACAGATCAAAAACATGCTAATCACGACCACCAGTCCGGCGATCGCCAGCTTGTTGCGTATCAGCTTGCGCATGGATTGACGCCAGAGTGACGATCTGACAGCGCGCTGTTTTGCCGCAGGCACTCCTGTAAGTTCAGCTTGTATTGAAGGCATATACCTCTCCTTTCCCATTCTGCCTGCAGGTCTATCCGCTCCTGTTCATCAGAAAACAGGCGGTAGTACAGCAGAATGGATGGTACGAGAACTTTTTATTTTGAACGTTCCGGTTTGATTCGGAAACTCATTTGGCTAGACACTGGATGGCTTGTACGTTCTCCTCCACTATTTAAAGCTTCACACGCGGATCGGCTGCATGATACAAGATATCCGAGAGCAGTGTACCAATCACTGTCAGTACAGCAATAAACATCGTAAATCCCATTAACAGCGGATAATCCCGCACAGTAAAAGACTGCATATACAGCTGCCCGATTCCCGGCCAGTTGAAGATTCGTTCAATAATGAGCGAGCCTCCAAACAGCGCTGGCAGTTCAAATCCCACCAGTGTAATCGCAGGCAGCAGGGCATTACGGAGTGCATGAGTAAAAAGCACCCTGCGTTCGCTCAATCCTTTGGCACGGGCAGTACGAATATAATCCTGTTTAATCACATCAATCATATTGCTGCGGAAATAGCGTGTTAATGAACCGACACCCAGCAACGTCATTACAATTACTGGAAGCGTCATATGCTGCACGACTTCCCGGATATAAGCGATTCCGGTTGCATTACTGCCTGTAGTCAGCATCCCGCCCGGTGGCAGCCATTTCCAGTCCACAGCCAGAATCTTAATCAGGAACAGGCCTATAAAAAAGGACGGGATAGACATCGCTGCAAAGATAAAGATCATTACCAGCGTATCGAACCAGGAGTACTGCCGATAGGCTGCAATTACGCCGATAATCACCGCTATGACCCATGTCAGAAAAGTCGATACAATCGCCAGCAAAAAGGAATTCCAGATATACTGGTTGAACAGTGTCAGCACAGGCTGCTGCTTGTCCAGCGAATAACCGAAATTACCGTGAAAAGCCTGATTCATCCAGGTTAGATAACGTTCCAGCAGTGGCTTGTTTAATCCGTACAGCTCGCGCAGCTCCGCTTTGCGTTCCGGACTCAATTTGATATTGCCGGTAATAAAATCTCCGGGTGTCATCGCATAGAGAGAAAAGATTAGCAATGATGCTGCCAGCAGAATCAGAATCGTATAAGTCAGACGGCGAGTGAGATACGCACCCATAAGCTACCCTCCTCTCTGTATTCGAACATAAGAATCTGTCTGCGGATTATTTCAATGCCCACTGTGGCACACTCGAAGCAATACCATTGAACGGACTTACGGTCAGATCATTAATTCGTCCGTTATAGGCATAGACAATTTTTTTGTAATTGGTAAAAATCACTGGCAGATCATCGTTCAACAGTTTGAACAATTCAGCATAGATTTGTTTGCGTTTATCCAGATCATTGGTAGCCAGTGCTTCATTGTACAGCTTCACAAATTGTGGATTGTTATATCCTTTGATCTCTCCATCCAGAAACTGGACCAATCCGTCCGATGGATCGGTCAGCATCGGTGTGGAGAAAGAAGCCAGGTCATAGTCTCCACCCTCTACTTTGGATGCCAGCGAGTTGTAATCTGCGAATACTTCCGGCTGGAAATCCACTCCGATCGCTTTGAAATTTTCCTCTGCTACCGCAATAAACACATCAGTTTGTGCACTTTTGGAGCCCAGGTAATGCAGAGTTAGTTTCTGTCCATTTTTCTCGCGGATGCCATCGGCACCAGGTAACCAGCCTGCTTCATCCAGCAGCTGACCGGCTTTTTCGGGATCATAGGCATAGGGGTTAATCCCTTCTTCCGTATATGCCCATGAGATAGGCGGTGCCGGAATATTGGCGATTTGTCCTGCCCCCTGGTTAGCATCCACATAAATACTTTGACGATCCAGTCCATAGGCGATTGCTTGACGAACTTTTTTGTCCTGCAGTGCCTGATGTTCCAGATTCACCTGCAGAAAGCTGTACGTACTTGGGGTGTAAGGCAGGATATTAACAAAGCCCAGACTTTTGAGCTTGTCGATATTTTCCTGAGTAGCACTGAATGAGGCGAAATCAATCTCACCGGTCTCCACATACTGCCAGGTATCACCTTCGGATGTTTTGTAGATGAAGTTTTTGGTTTTGGGTTCTCCTTTGAAATAATAAGGGTTGGCAGTGAAACGTACTTCCTGGCCAGGGATAAACTTCTCCAGTACATAAGGACCGTTACCTACAGGCTTCAGATGAAGATCCTTGATATAATCCAGATGACCAAATCGGTAGTCTTTACCATAATAAGCTTTGGATAATACGTCGCTCCCCAGTGTCAATAATGCAGTTGCATTGGGCTTGGCAATAGTTACCGATATGGTCTGCGGATCGGTAATTTTGATTCCGGAGATATGATCTGCTTGACCTTCATGATATGCCTTGCCACCTTCGATTCCGAGCGTCGGAATGAGTGAATCGCCATCATAGGCTTTGTCATGAAGAATGGTCCAGGTAAAGGCTACATCATCAGCCGTTAATGGCGATCCATCACTGAATTTGAGATCTTTTTGCAAATGAAACGTGTATGTACGCTGATCTTTGGATAATTCCCAATGGTCTGCCAGACTCGGCGCCGGAAGCCCTTTGTCATCTGTAGTGACCAGAGGAGCAAACATCAATGAAGAGACATTGCCATCATAACCACTTTGGTGAAAATAAGGGGTGAAGGCTCCACTCGGATCGGTCAGTGCCATAATAATTGTATCGGTACGCTGCTGGGCTGTCGCCGGAAGCTTGGACAGATCCGGTGCTTTGAACAGACTCGTCAATGCAGCAGGCTGTTGGGCAGAACCCGTTCCGGCTGCCGATGTGCTCTCTTGCGCTGCCTCATTGGAGCATGCTGTAAACAGTAACGAGGTTAATAACACCCCGGATAGTAAAGCTGCACTTTTTCTCATTCTCCTGCTCCTAAAGTATATTATTCCGACCTATTAACTAGGTAAAGTCGGTAAGCCCTATTATAGAAATCACATCCATTAATGTAAATAGATAGAACACTTAAAGTCATTTATGGAAAAAGTGGCATACTAGCTGCCTCAATTCTGTCTTTCTTCCTTACAAAATCGGTTCTACGATTCTCACCCACTATGTAATGCAGAACGACCCAAAAGGCTCGACAGACAAGCTACTACCGATGATTCTGCCTGCAGGGTATAATCTGCTGTATACAAAAAGACACTGCCCTATTAGGTGGCAGTGTCTGTCTTGATTCCATTTTGCTATTAACTTTAGGTTGCTGGTTAGCAGGCCCTTTTTATTTCTTCAGTGCAATAACTTCAATCTCTACCAGTGCATCCTTAGGCAAACGGGCTACCTGTACCGCACTGCGTGCTGGATAAGGCTCCTGGAAAAATTGACCGTAGATCTCGTTCATCGCTGCAAAATCATTCATATCCTGCAGGAATACCGTGGTCTTTACGACCTGATCCAGGCTGCTGCCTGCTGCTTCCAGCACAGCTGTTACGTTTTGCAGAGCAACACGTGCCTGCTCCTGTACGCCTTCTGCCATGTCTCCACTAACGGGGTCCAGACCAAGCTGGCCGGATGCAAAGATAAACATGCCTGTATCAATTGCCTGTGAATACGGACCCAGCGCTCCCGGTGCGCGGTCGGTTGCTATCGGTTGTTTACTCATAAGATTATGCCCTCTTTTCCTGAATTGGAGTCTGTTGTTGTAGTGCCATCTGACTCCCCTTATTCTAAAGGGCGGTCCGCAGCTTGGCAACAGCGTCACTTTGTCCGAATAGAGCAGGAAGTGCTATTATATCTGTCCTTTTCCCACTTGTTAGGCTTCCATCTCCCGGTATTGTTGAATCGGGACAGCTGCCGGTGCTTTGAGTACCTGGCGTCCGGCGGTCACCGCCAGCAGGATCAGCAGTACACCGACCAGCATCTGGAATCCATATGCCTGCACCCAGAACGGCATCGGTTTCATCCATTCGAAGATCCGCCCGCCGACCAGCGGCCCGATAAAGGAAGCCAGTCCCGTAATCCCGGAATAGACCGCGATGAACATGGGACGTGCATTTTTGGGGGTATCTCCAATAATAAAGTTAAAGGACAGCTGGTTGAATCCACCAATCCCGATACCCAGCAGCATATGAATAATCAGCAATCCTACAACCACCGGTACAAAAGCAAGCAGTCCCCATGCCATACAGGCCACAGCGATAAACGGAAGCGTCCAGTACAGCAGTGTCTTGTTACTAAACCGCGCATTCAGGTTGCCCCAGAAATAAAATCCAAGCATCATGAACATCGTCTGTACTACTGTCATAAGTGTAGTTACCGAGTAACTTACTTTGAGTACTTCCAGCATGACATATGAGTAGAGGGGCACGACCAGTGTCTGCATCAGCAGCCAGACCGCGAGAAACAGCGATGCTTTGATAAAAGGTCCATCATACAACGGCTGACGCAGCATCGGTACAAACTTGGTCTCCGTGGAGCGTTCAAACGGTGCATCCGGATAAAACAGAATGACACCAATATTGATAACCGCACAGGTCCAGACGATAATGTACAGCAGCAGGAATCCCTGTCCACCCGGAACTGCATCCAGCAGCATCCCGCCGACAAACAGCGTCAGACTGCCCAGCGCATTCAGAATTGTATTGCGGATACCAAAGTATCGTCCTCTTAGTCGTCCCGGTACAATATCGCCGATTAGCGACGCCCAGACGACTCCGATCACTGCATTACATAGGAACGCGGCTATATACAGGATAATGAACCAGTTTACCCATACGGATCGGTCGAACAGAAAGGGTACAAGTCCTGTCGCTCCCCACAGCACCCGCTGCAAAATCGTGAACAAGACAAGCACCCATTTGCGCGTATTCAGACGCTGCAGCAAAAAGGCAATAATCACCTGAGCCACATTGACCAGCGTTGTCAGCGCGATCACGAATCCGATCTGGCTTGAAGTCGCGCCCAGATACAGCAAAAAACCTGTCAGGAAGGGTCCCCCGAGCAGGGTGGAAAATATCGTTGAGGGTACCCCTTCTATCGTCGCGATACGCAGATGCTTGCGGTACATCGAATAACGACGCTTTTGCATATTCAATCGGTTCAGCCCCAGAGCATGTCTTCGTTTAATAACGATCCCTCCTTTGACGGCATGAAACTTTTGATATTGTGCCTGTTTTGGAATAATGGTTTCTTTTTACCCTTTTCATTCAATACCAAACGGCCATCACAATATCTTGATTTTAAGGTGACCGTTTACATTACTATGGTTGTCGCCTATTTTACAGCTAAAATTTATTCATAAAAAACGGATACTCATGCCAAAAAATCCCCTTAGCAATAGATTCATTAGCCAGATCATCCAATAGGATGAGACTACTGCCAATCTATGCACGGGGATTTTTGTAATGGTATTTCAAGTGAAATAATATATCGTTTTCAATTCGAGGCGATCAACTCGTCGGCAAATACAGCGAGAATACGCTGCCTTCACCTTCCTTGCTCTGCAGCCGCAGATGACCACCGAGCAGATTGGCCAGATTGCGGCTGATCGAGAGGCCAAGTCCTGTACCTCCGTATCGGCGGGCGATCGAGCCATCTGCTTGCTGGAAGGCTTCGAAAATCTGCTCATGCTGTGCCTGCGCGATGCCAATACCAGTATCCGTAACGTCAAATACCAGCCAGCCCAGCTGTTCTTCGCCTTCTACTACCCGGTGAATGTGCAGAGTGACGCTGCCCTGCTGGGTAAACTTGAACGCGTTGGCAAGCAGATTACGCAGAATCTGCTGAATACGCTGGGAATCCGAAATAATCGTATCCGGCACGTCTTCTTCCCGAATGACTCTGAACTCCATGCCTTTGCGGATCGCTATCATCTCAAAGTGCATCTGCAGCAGCTCAGGGATCTCCTGTACACTCACTTCCTCATAGGTAATCTCCAGCTTGCCTGCTTCTACTTTGGACAGATCCAGCACATCATTGACAAGTCCCAGCAGATCGAGTCCGGAGCGGTAGATCATCTCGCTGTATACCCGGGTCTCGCCGGGTGTACGCTCTTCCTCCTGTTCATACAGGAGCTGCGCCAGATTGATAATACTGTTCAGTGGCGTTCGCAGCTCGTGCGACATATTTGCCAGAAATTCCGACTTGTACTGGGAAGCCAGCATAAGCTGCTTGGCACGTTCTTCCAGCACATGATGGGTCTGCTGCAGCTCTCTCGTCTGCTCGGATAGCAGCTGATTAGCGTGCTCCAACTGCATCATCCGCTGCTGTTCCAGATGGAATTCACGCAGCAGCAGCATGAGCACCAGACTGAGTATAATAGATATCGGCAGCATAACAGGCACAATCTCGGTTAGATATGTACGGGTGGGCAGCACCCCAAATGTTGCAATATTCACTGTATTCATCAGATTAATGGTCAACACGGTTACCATTCCTTTGACAGACAGCTTGGCCGTACTGCTGCGCATCCACACATTCAACAGCGCACCAACAGCACCCAATATTGTCAGGTTGAGCAGTCCGACAAAAGCCGCCTCGCCCAGTCCAAGCGTTAACCGGGTCAATCCGATCCCGAATCCGATCAGCAGAATTACCCATGCACGGGAATAGACGGCGGCAGCCACAATCACAGGCATAAACCGAAGATCAAAGATCAGATTACCCGGCAGGCGGAATCCAAAAAAGGAGCTCATCCAACCGGCAAAAATCAGCAGCAGGATCGAGCTGGCATATTTGGCTCTGCCGGACATCCGTGACAGTCCGTATTTATAAAGCAGGTTGGCTATGTATGCGATCGTTACCATCATGCCTGCATTCATAAGGAAGTTTTTCACAAATCCCATATGCTCACTCCTGATTAGGATCAGATAGATATATAAGTATTATTTGAGCAGCCGTTACACCTTCCAGTTCTTCTCATAAAACTGAAAATAAATGGAAAAAAGTTAATTCTATCATAACACAAAAATGAAGCGATTCCTTCACTTTGTCGTATCGTACGTTTCTGGTATGATATCTGTAGTATTTCGATATGAATATACTGCTTACAACTGCCATGATTATATCACAGGAGGTCTTGCCTTTATTATGAAATTTCGCGTATCTGCGGTGCAATATCACCTTCACACCATATCTTCTTTTGAACAATTTGCCGATCAGGTAACCCATTATGTGCGGACAGCCCAGGAATTCGATGTCGATTTTATCCTGTTCCCCGAATTCTTCACAACCCAGCTGCTGTCAATTGGAGATGAGTCCGGTGCAGCGCTTGGAATCGAGCGTCTGCCCGAATTCACGGATGCCTATCTGGAGCTGTTCCAGGGACTCGCCCGCGAGACAGGCACTCACATTATTGGCGGTACCCATGTCACGGAAAAAGAAGGCAAGCTGTACAATACCGCTCATCTATTTTATCCAGACGGACGTGTTGCCACCCAGCCCAAAATCCATATCACTCCTACCGAAGTGACCGAATGGAATATGTCAGCCGGTGACGGACTGACTGTATTTGAGACAGACAAAGGTACGATTGCCCTGCTCACCTGCTACGATATTGAATTCCCCGAAATCGTACGTATGGCCAAAGCACGCGGTGCCGATGTTATTTTCTGCCCGTCCTGTACAGATGACCGGCACGGCTTCCACCGGGTACGCTATACAAGTCATGCCCGTGCGGTCGAGAATCAGGTATACGTGGTGACGACCGGTACGATCGGCTCCCTGCCAACCGTAGACTTTATGCGCGGCAATTTTGGTCAGGCAGCTGTGATTACGCCGAATGATGTACCTTTCCCGCCGCGTGGTATTCTCGCCGAAGGTGAAATCAATGACGATATGATTATTACAGCCGATCTGGATCTGGAGCTGCTGTACAAAGTACGGGAGAAAGGCTCTGTTACTACCTGGCGTGACCGCCGTACCGATCTCTATACCGACTGGAGCTGAGGAACATGAACGTACGGTCCGATCGAGCAGGACAATATCATAAGTCCTGTTATGTATTCCATGAACAGCGTCCGTATCCTGCTGTTGTTCGCTCTTATATGGAAAAGGATTTCGCACGATTGATCGAGATTCAGGCAGCTGCTTTCCCGCCGCCTTATCCGTCCGAACTGTGGTGGAACCGGGAGCAACTGCAGGAACATATCAGCCGTTTCCCGCAAGGGGCACTATGTGTAGAAATAGATGGAGTGATTGCCGGTTCGATGACCAGCCTGCTTGTTCATTTTGATGAAGGTCATCCCGAGCATACCTGGGAAGAGATCACCGATCATGGCTATATCCGCAATCATCAGCCCGATGGAGATACACTGTATGTCGCCGATCTATGTGTCCATCCGGATTACCGCCAGTGGGGACTCGGTAAGCTGCTCATGCAGTCGATGTATGAAGTGACTGCTGCACTTGGACTGAAGCGTCTGCTCGGTGCAGGACGAATGCCGGGCTATCACCGGGTTGCAGATACCTGTACACCCCAGCAATACGTAAAGCGCATTACCAGCGGAGAGCTATATGATCCAGTTATCTCCTTTCTAATGAGATGCGGACGGACACCGCTGACGGTGATTCCCGATTATCTGGATGACGAAGAATCGCTTCACTACGCTGTATTAATGGAATGGAAAAATCCGCTGCCACCGGCAGCTACTCAGGGAGGAAATTAAACAGATGGATTATGTACGCATTACTCATATCGATGATCCCCTATTCGCAGATATGCATGCATTGATGGGACGTATTTTCCCCGCAGAAGAAGTGCTGGAGTATGAATTATGGCGCGAACCGCTGGAAGATCCAGGTATCCGTGTATTCGTAGCTGTACACGAGGGCCGTGTAGTTGGCGCTACCGAATATCGCTACTACGAAGACGATAATGTTGCCATGACCGACTTTACGATTATTGGGGAGCCTGGACTTGGTATCGGACCTTTCCTCGCACAGCATCGTCAGACCGATCTGCGGGAGGTGGCTGCATCTTCCGGCAACGAATTATTCGGCATGTTCGCGGAGATCTATGATCCGTATCGCGCCGAGCGTCATGAATTTGGCGGCGTGAAGCCGATGAACCCGTTCGTACGCCGTGAAGTGCTGGCACATCTGGGCTACCGTCGTCTGGACTTTACGTATGTACATCCATCCTGGAACAATGACGGCGAGGCTGTATCCGAGCTGGATCTGTGTTTCCTCGCTTATGACCCTTCTACACAATCCCTGCCGGGCGCACTGATCGAGAAGTTTCTGCGCCGTTATTATGCCGTACTGGCCCAGAAACCTGCTGCGTGGGAGCAGATGGTAGATGAAGTGGGACAGCGCGATCAGGTTGCTCTGCTGCCACTGTAATCTTCTCTTTGTCCCAACAGGTTGCATGTGTATATCCATACCGATGAATGTGGCAGTACCGAAATATACAGATAGAATATATAGACATTTCCTATTTTATCAGTCCGACCTGCACAGCAAACCGCGTCAGCAGATTTTCCTGCTGGCGCGGTTTTTTTACTATTTTATATATTATGAAGTACAAATAAAAATAGACGGCTGTAGTCTCCTGAACCAGGATTCTACAGCCGTCCTTTATATTATGTGCCATCTATGTCGTAGTTACATGCAAAGTAATCTTAACGTACTTTTGGCATTCTGGCAAGGGTTTTTGATAATTAATTGCCATTTGGTAAATATTACATATTTAAAAAAGGCAGTTTCTGTCGAATATAAAGCTGTATTTGTAGTATGATTAATGATTGATACTAACGTTTGAAAAGGAGCTTACTTATGCAATCTGTTTTTTATCGCAACCTCATTATATTACTGCTCTGTCTGGTGTCGGGCATCGTCGATGTTATCGGCTACCTGCAGCTGGGGCACGTATTTACAGCCAATATGACTGGTAACATTATTATTATGGGAATGGCACTCGGACATCTTCATACGGTTTCTCTGGTGCGTTCGGGTTCTGCTTTTATCGGTTTTATTATTGGTAATGCGGCCGCTGCCCTTTTTCTCGGGCGATCGCATCCAGGATCCGTCTGGTCGCCCCGGCTGACCGCTATTATTTCGGTACAGCTGGTATTTTTCCTGGTATTTGCCTGGTTATCTTCCACTCCGCTGGTGCCTGCAATGGAATATGTACTAATCATCCTGCTCAGCTTTACAATGGGCATGCAGACGACGATGGCCCGCAAGCTGGCTGTAGCCGGAATCTCCACTACGGTGCTCACCAACAATCTGGCCAGTGTAATTGAAGATCTGGTAGCCCATGTGCGCCAGTGGTTTGGCCAATCGGCAGAGCGCCCACGCTGGCTAAAGGCAGATACGCTGCTGCGTCTTGCTGCTGTTATCATTTATGGATCGGGCGCAGTTATCGCGACACTCATGGAGCAGTCCCATACGCTGCTCGGCATCTGGATTCCAATCATCATTATGATCATCATTCTGGTCATTGCCGTTACCCGTTTTCGAGTATCTGCGGCCAAACTCTAACTCGTGCATTGAATCGGTAAAAGCTCAATATATGGATAAAGATAGATTTTCCCGGTCAATCATGAGATGATTCGTGCAGTTCGCTTACTTCTAGGGTAATAAGACATGCTGCAGATTTGAATATTAAATACCGGGTGGTAAAATCATGTTATGAAAAAGATATGGGAAATCTACAAAACCGATTGGAAAAATCTATTCAGCGTCTCTACGGGTATTCTGCTCGTAATCGCAATTATGCTGCTGCCTTCTGTCTATGCCTGGTTCAATATCAAAGCGATGTGGGACCCGTATAGCAATACTTCGGGCATCGTTATTGCTGTAACCAATGAAGACAAAGGTACGACCATTCAGGACAAAAAAGTAAATGTTGGCGATCAGGTGATCGATAACCTCAAAAAGAATCATACACTGGGATGGACATTCGTGGATCGTATCCAGGCGCAAAAAGGATTGGATAATGGGGATTATTATGCCACCCTGCTCATTCCGTCCGACTTTTCCAAAAAAATCGGCAGCATTCTGACCGATGATCCGGTCAAGCCGCAGATTCTGTATACCGTAAACGAGAAGATCAGTGCAATTGCACCCAAGATTACGGATAAAGGCGCTACCACACTCACCCAGCAAATCAGCGAGGAGTTTGTCAGTACAGCCAGTGAAGCCGTGCTGACCAAAATGCAGGACGCCGGGATCAAGCTGGAGGAGGAACTGCCAACGATCCGCAATATCGAGAACAAGATCCTGACGCTTGAATCCAGGCTGCCGGAGATTGATCAATTTGCTGACCAGGCGCTGGAGCTGGAGAAAAAGCTGCCGCAAATCAATGCGCAGGCCCAGAAAATTGTTGAACTTCAAAAGCGTATTCCCGATATCAAGAAAGCGGGCGATATGATCCTCAAAGTCGAGGATAATCTGCCCAAAATTCGTGAAGCCGGCGACCAGATTCTGCTGCTGCAAAAGCGGCTGCCGGAAATCCAGAAAGCTGCGGACAAAGTCAACGAACTGGACCAGAATTTCTACAAAGTCGAGGATGCGCTGAATCAGGCGATTGAAGATGCCGACAAACTTGCAAATATTATCAGTACTGCCCAGCAGGCACTGCCCAAAGTCAAAGAAATTACAGATATCGGCACCGGATTTGCCGATCGGGTGAATACATTCCTCGATGAAAATGATGGCGCCTTTGATTCGATTGCGCCGATTATCCGCCAGAATCTGGTACTGCTTCAGCAGACCGCCGACGCGACGACGCAGTTGGTCGATGCTGTACAGAATGCGGATATTGATCCACAGACAGCCATTGATACACTGTCATTTCTCGATCAGCGTCTGTCCCGCGGTGCAGCTATTCTGGAGCGCACAACCGATCTGCTAAACCGGATCAACAATGTGTTGCCCAACCATCCGCTGGACCGGGTGATTAGCCACCTCGACAATGTGCACAGTCTGATGGAACGCCAGATTACACTGGTGCGCAGTATCAGTCAGGCAATACAGAACGGACAGCAGCCAGCGCGCGAGATTCTGGATAATCTGCGCCAGCTGTCTACTGAAGCAAGCGATACGCTGGGCGATATCATCTCCCTGTATGATGAACAGATTGTACCGGATATCAACCGTGGACTGGATAATCTCAAGACCGCTGCCCGTGACGCCGCAGATGTTCTGCATACGGCGCAGAGTACACTACCCGATGTGGAAGCCGTACTGAACGATGCCCAGAGCGGTGTACAATTCGGACAGGAAGAGCTGGGTCTGCTCAAACAGGACCTGCCGAAGATCCGTCAGAAGCTGCATGACGCCAATGAGCTGATCCAGAGCCGGATGGCCCAGTTTACCCAGGTGGTCGACAAAGCGGCAAGCTTTGTGCGAACCGATCTGCCTGGAATAGAAGACAAAGTCCATCAGGCAGCTAATTTTGTCCGTAACGATCTGCCTCGTGCCGAGAAGGAATTGAACAAAATTACCGATCTGATCCAGAACAAGCTGCCTGAAGCGGAAAAAGCCGTGCACAAAGTCGGTGAATTTGTCCGTAATGATCTGCCGGGTCTGGAGAAATCGGTGCATAATGCCGCCGACAAAGTACGTCTGCTCAAAAACAGCGATAGCGAGCTATCCCAGATTATTAAATGGCTCAAAGGCGATATCCAGCAGGAAAGCGACTTCCTTGCAAATCCTGTTGATCTGAAGCAGGTTCGTACCTATCCGATACCAAACTATGGTTCGTCGATGTCGCCATTTTATACAACGCTCTCGATCTGGGTGGGCGGCATGCTGCTGATCTCCATGTTCAAGGCAGAAGTCGATAATCCGGAACGCCGCTTCCGTCCGTATCAGGTGTATTTTGGTCGCCTGTTCACGTTTATGACGATCGGCCTGGTACAGGCTTTTGTTATCTCGATGGGTGATCTGTTTATTCTCAAAGCCTACGTCGCCGATCCGATCTGGTTTGTAACGATGAGCATGCTGATCAGTATGGTATTTGTGACTATGGTATATACGCTGGTATCCGTATTTGGCAATATTGGTAAAGGACTGGCCATCATCCTGCTGGTACTTCAATTCTCCAGCTCGGGCGGTACTTTCCCGGTGAGCATGACGGGTACATTTTTCCAGGCGCTTCATCCATGGTTCCCGTTCACCTATGCGGTCGAACTGCTGCGCGAGACAGTGGGCGGCATGCTGATGACGACGGTGTACAAGGATATCACGTATCTGATTATCTTTATGCTGCTGTTTATCCTGTTCGCCCTGCTATTCAAAAAACCGCTCGGTCCGTTAACCGAGAAAATGGCCGAAAAAGCCAAAAAGACCAAAATGATTCCATAAAAAAAGCCTGCAGCTGTTCTTCTGCAGACCGGGACCTGATCAGGAGATCAGGTCTTTTTCTTTGCGTGGATACGTTGTAATATCCGCTTCTCTCGTATCCGGGAGAGAGACGTCAGCTGCCTGGGTGCTGTGATAATGCTCGATAAACAGCGTCGCCAGCTGCGGGTCCCACTGGGTGCCCCGTCCTTCTTCCAGAATCGAAATCGCTTTGGCTTTGGGCATTCCTTTTCGATAAGGACGATCCGATGTCATCGCGTCAAACGCATCCGCTACCGCGATAATACGGCCGAATAGCGGAATATGGTACCCTGCCAATCCATCCGGATAACCGCGCCCATCAAAGCGTTCATGATGGGAACGCACACCCGGTAAATAAGGACGCATCGCATCGGCAGGCTCGACCTGTCGCAGAATACTTTCACCCATTTCCGGATGCTTTTTGATCTGGTCAAACTCTTCATCTGTCAGCTTGCCATCCTTGAGCAGCACCGAATCCTGTACACCAATTTTGCCAATATCATGGAGCAGGGCCGTTTTGCGCAGCTGATCCAGATCATAGGAGCACAATCCGGCACGTTTACCGATAGCCAGCGCATATTCGGCGACACGCAGCGAATGACCCGCTGTATACGGATCACGTGCATCCAGCGCTGCTGCCAGCGTAGCAAAGTAGCTGTCCAGCAGCAGCTGATTGCGCTCATCGCGCATTTTGAGTCCCTGCACCATATGATTGAATCCCGAGATCAGCAGGGAGAAATCGTCCGAGTAATAATCCAGCGCATCGGCACTGAAGTCCCCATCCTTGATCCGGGACATGGCATTGTACAGATTATTGATTGGATGCTCCACATCACGCGCCAGCAGCTGTGCACCAATAATACTAAAAACAATACTGACGACAATGACCATTCCTGCCCAGCTCCAGTACTCCAAAGCCTCCATGCCGGTGATCTCCTGCAGCCGGATTTGCGCAGCCAGACTGAACAGCATAATCGGAAATACACCGATCAGAAAAATGCTCAGCTGAAACTTCCGGCGGACAGTGAGGTGAATTTTGCCGAGCAGCAGTGTTTCTTTACCATAGAGCGTCTTGAGACGTTCCTTGACCGCAATCAGCATGGGGCGAATTGCCGAAGAGGTCAGGAAAAATTCAATAAATGCATGCATACTGGCAACCATCAGTGCGCCAGCAATACCAATCCACAGATAATATCCCGGAATAATGATCCATCCGCTGTTCATGGCAAATACAAACAGAATCATCGATGGAACCGTCAGACCCAAAAAATGCGGCAGCATGATCCGGTACATCGATAATTTGGGGAAACGGTGCAGCTGATTGTAGGCATGCTCCAGCTGTTCCTGTGTAGGCTTCTCTTCACACATGGCATCACGAATCGGTTGGATATGCTTGCGAAATACCAATCCTTCCACGATCAGCATAACTACAAACGAAATCAGCATAATACCGATCATCCGTGTGCTCTGAAGCACTGAAGTATCCATCGTATTCCATACAAGCAGTCCACCGACGACCATGACGGCGATTAATGATCCCAGAATATAGTTAAATAACACCTGACGGAGAAATTTTTGATATTCATTCACGGAGCTCTCCTCATTTCTAAAGCTTTTGCCTGCCGTTCGCATACATATGTTACGTTTCATTTACGATCCATTTGGATTACATAGTCTAAGGAAAGTATTATCATTTTTCGCCGTTTCACTCGATTTCTGTTTATCCTAACCTACTTCTTTATTTCGGATTTCAACATACAAAAGTTGATGCCAAATTCATTATTTGTTTGTGCACAATTTATTATGGGAATATTTTTAAAAATTTATATTTCACAGGAGGGGGCTATTCATGCAAGCTATTGAACTTACCAGTAATCTTATTCTGCTGCTTGGCACGCTACTGCTGCTTGGCGTCCTCTCGACCAAATTTTCCTCGCGGTTTGGCATGCCGGCGCTCGTCTTCTTTATCGTAGCCGGTATGATCCTCGGTCGTTTCATTTATTATGATAATGCCTTTATCACCCAGTGGTTTGGCGTGCTGGCACTGGTCATTATCCTGTTTGAAGGCGGGATGCAGACCGACATGAAGATGATCAAACCGATCATCCGGCCGGCATTGTCACTTGCGACCATCGGTGTACTGCTGACCGCCTTTGTGATCGGATATTTTGCCCATCTGATCCTCGGTGTCAGTCTTTTGGAAGGAATGCTGTTCGGCTCGATTGTCGGCTCTACCGATGCGGCAGCCGTTTTCTCTGTACTTGGTAACAAGAATGTACGCAAACGTCTCACTTCTACGCTGGAAGCCGAATCCGGCAGCAACGATCCGATGGCAGTCTTCCTGACGCTGATGTTTATCGAACTGTTGAACAACCCCGAGACCAGTATATGGGGAGAGATCCTGTCCTTTTTCTGGGAAATGGGATTCGGACTCGTACTGGGGATTATATGTGGCAAGCTGGCGGTCTTCCTCATTAACAAAATCGATTTTGAGACCTCCAGCCTCTATCCAGTGCTTGCTGTATCCAGCGCACTGTTCACGTACGGAGTAAGTTCCCTGACGCATGCCAGCGGCTTCCTCGGAGTCTATGTAATGGCACTGGTTATGGGGAATTCTGATCTGACCTACCGGCGGACGATTCTGCAGTTCAATCAGGGCTTTGGCTGGATTATGCAGATTCTGATGTTTGTGCTGCTCGGTCTGCTCGTATTTACCGATCAATTAATCTCTGTGATCTGGCAAGGTCTTGCTCTGTCGCTGCTGCTGATTATTGTGGCTCGCCCGATCGGCGTACTGCTGTCACTGTTGTTCAGCCAGTTTTCGTTTCGGGAAAAGACGCTGCTATCCTGGTCGGGTCTGCGTGGAGCTGTACCGATTGTACTCGCGACCTATCCGCTGCTGGCTGGCATAGAGCACGGACAGCTATTTTTCAACGTGGTCTTCTTTATCGTGCTGACTTCTACCCTGATTCAGGGGACGACCATTGCACCGCTCGCCGAGAAGCTCGGACTTACCGAGAAAGTACTGGATCAGCAACCATCGATTCTGGAGCTGGTTGCGACAGGACGAACCACTTCCGAAATTACCCATATGACGCTGACCAGCCGCAGTCGCATGATCCACCGTGAGCTGCAGGAGATTGATCTGCCGCCCAGTGTACTGATTACGGCTGTACTGCGTAATGAAGAGATTGTAACGCCTCGCGGCGATACGGTTCTGCTTCCCGGGGACAAAGTGTATCTGCTCGGTCCCAAGGCCAAACGTGAAGATATCCGCCGCCTATTCACCGGTGAGCCTCCTGCCGATGCTCCTAGCACGTCCTGAACGTGAACACAATACAGCCATTTATTGGGCTGGACATAAATAAAAGCAGCGTACCTTTGAATAAGGTACGCTGCTTTTTTATCATGGACCTGCTGATCAGCAGGTGATTCAATCAACCCTGACCCTGAATGCTTGCTGCGAGAATAACCGGCCCGCGAGGCTGACTGCCTTTCTCATCCGGTTCCAGCGTAATGGCTACTGTATCATATCCCTCCGGTTTAAAGGTATAGTACATCGCGCCCTTCCCATCACTTGCCCAGAAGGTACCGGCGCTCTGTTTCACATCGCCCTTAATGAGCCAGACCTGAAACGCCTCCTTGCCCTGGAGTTTTGGCAATTTATCCGCTTGTACCAGCAGATGTGTGCCCTTGTCATCGATAACGATCGTCGCCAGGCCCTGTGCCACAATATCCTTGGCTGCCGGACTTAGCTGAACTGCTTCATCGACCCGTGCTCCCTGCGTCGGCATGGAGACTGTCGCCAGCTGTCCCTGCAGACTGTTTTTCTGGGTGTTTGCGATAGCAAGCTGCTGCTGCAAATCACGAATCTGCCCTTCCATATTAGCAGCATACACACTTACAATACTGGCTGCTACTACTATGGCTGCTACCCGCCAGAATACCCCTTTTCTGCGTCTCATATTAGAGCTTGCAGAAGAAGTATACTTCTCTTCAGAATGAACTTCTGCCGACTGGGCGGCTTGCTGTACGGCTGCCGGTGCAGTAGATACCGTACCTGTTTCGGCATTGCGCGGTACCAAAGGTACAACTTTATCTACTGTACTGCCTGTCTCACTACTGCTGAATACATGTTCCAGAACACGGTTTCTCATGCCCTGCGGCGGCTCCACAACCTCGGAAGTCAGCGGAAGGAAACCAATAATATCCTGAAACTCTTCGACTGCTGTACGGCAATCTTCATCCTGTCTCATATATGCTTCAAACTGCTCCTGTTCTTCACGATCCAGACCGCCGAGCACATACATTTCGACCATATCCATCATATCGCTTTTTTTGTAATCATTACTCATATGCGTTTCCCCCCTTTACCGCTTCAGCAAGCTTGTTATGAAGCTGCCGTATGGCAAGGCGTACCCTGCTCTTGACGGTTCCAAGCGGAATGCTGAACTTTTCAGATACTTCATGCTGGGTGAGTCCCTGGAAATAGATAGACTCAATCACCTGCTGCTGCTCCTCCCGGAGTTCCATCATGGCTTCACGTATACGCTGCCGCTCCCAGTTCAGCGATACCTGCTCCTGTACATCTGTTTTGGTATCCGGTAATACCTGAAGTGCTTCATCACCCGCCGGATCTGCTGTAGCGCGCGATGCTTTGCGCCGCAGCATGTCTACTGCTATATTACGCGTAATCGTGAACATCCATGTAGAGAGCTTCCCCTGGCTCCGGTCATAACGTTCCGCGTTATTCCATACTCTGAGAAATAATTCCTGAACAACTTCTTCCGCCGCCATCGTGTCATGCACAATACGATAGGCAAATGCGTATACAGCCCGTTCATAACGGTCGTACACATGCTCTAATGCGTCGGTGTCTTTTTCGGCAATCCGCCGCATGAGTTCTCTATCATCAGTTATGTCATTCATCCAAGGGCTCCTTTCCCATTCCCTTATATTATAGCGTTCGCAGAAAATTTTGCGATGGATGACTTTTTGCAATATTTATTTTTTGGCAAAGATCAAGCAGCAGCTCTTTTTTATTATCCTTATTTTTGGGTAAACGTTATCATTTTCCGAGCAATTTTGTGCGTTGGCTGGGTTGCCATCCTTTTCTGTTACAGCATTCACGTTCTATGGAGCAGAACAATAACTGAGATCACAGCTGTATTCAGCAAGTAATTTAGTTCCTTAATTTCATATGTTTTGGCTGCTTGTTTTTGAGACACTGCGTGTAATAGAAAGGGTAGTCACACTTCGCGTCATGATTCTACATACATGGTGACTGATTATCTTCATCAAACAATAGGTTCACGCTTACCCTTTTCTTGCATCAGGGTGTTTCGCATGAACAGGTTATTCGCTTTATTCGTTATACCGGGCAGGCTGGCAATTCACTGTATACCGGTCTGTTCATTAATCCTGAAGGAGTGTGAAGTAATGTCCAAATCTTTTCTGTCCAGAATCGGTATTCTGCTGATGGCTGTAATACTGATCCTGCCGGCTACCGCCGGCGCTGCAGCAACCACCAAAGGCGCAGGTGCCGATCTTCGATCCGCACTGGGTCAAGTTCTAGGTGAGCATGCGCTGCTCGCCGTAATCGCCATGCAAAAAGGAATCGACGGTGCTGCCGATTTTGATCAGGTTGCTGCTTCTCTGAATGCCAATACCGATGATTTGTCTGCTGCAGTCGCTTCCGTATACGGCAATGAAGCCGGCGCTGCATTCAAAACGATCTGGGCTTCCCATATCGGCTACTTTGTCGATTATGTCAAAGCCACAGCTGCCAAAGACACCGCAGGTCAGCAAAAAGCCAAAGATGAACTGGCCAAGTATAAAGTTGAGCAGGCCAAGTTCTTCGCTGATGCCAACCCTAATCTGCCACAGGCTGCCCTGGAGCAAGGTCTGGAAGAGCATATCAATATGCTGCTTACCGCCTTTGATGACTATGTAGCCAAAGATTACAACGGCGCTTATCAAATGGCCGACAAAGCCTACAAGCATATGTTCATGTTTGGCGATATTCTGAGTGCTGCGATTGTAAAGCAGTTCCCGGACAAATTCACCGGTGACATGTCCAGCATGCCTGCTTCCGATCTGCGTTCTGCTCTGGGCAACGTACTGGGCGAACACGCAACTCTGGCTGTCTGGGCGATGCAAAAAGGAATTGACGGCGCTCCTGATTTTGAACAAGCAGCCGGACTGCTGAATCAAAATACCAATGAACTGAGCGCAGCTGTTGCTTCCGTATATGGCGACAAAGCCGGCGAAGCCTTCAAAACCATCTGGGCTTCCCATATCGGCTACTTTGTCGATTATGTCAAAGCTACAGCAGCCAAAGATACAACTGGACAGCAAAAAGCCAAAGATGAACTGAAAGAATACAAAGTCGAGCAGGCCAAATTCTTCGCTGATGCTAATCCAAATCTGCCACAGGCTGCTCTGGAGCAAGGTTTGGAAGAGCATATCAATATGCTGCTCAAAGCTTTTGATGATTATGTTGGCAAAAACTATACTTCCGCTTATGCACAGGAGCGCATGGCTTATGCCCATATGTTCATGTTCGGTAACACACTAAGCGAAGCAATTGTGATGCAGTTCCCTGATAAATTTGGTGGAAGTGCTCCGGCAGCTCCTGCTCCGGCTCCAACTCCAGCACAGCCAGATCACAGCAATATGCCGGGTATGACTCCAAACCCACCATCGCAACCTGCTACGGGTGGTGGTGCAGCAGGAACATCCGCTGACTATAACCCAGAGCTGAAAATGCGTATGATCCAGTTTACACTGGGCAGCAAGACGTATATGGTCAATGGCAAGTCCATGAGCATGGGTATTATGCCTGTTGAGTATATGGGTACAACGTATGTACCGCTACGCTACCTTGCTAACAATGCCAATATGAAAGTATCCTATGACAAAGCCACTTCCACAACATGGCTGGATACAGGTATTCAGCGTTATGAGTTCTGGGTGAATTCCAAAGTTTACAAAGTTGATAACATGCGCAAAGGCATGAACGATATGGTGATCTCCCGCAACGGACACGTACTCGTACCGGTTCGCTGGTTCGCTGATAACTTTGAATGGAACCTGGCATACGATAACGGTATGATTACACTGACCAAAACGTATTAATCCGTATTCGCTGGTTTTCACGGATAAGTCAGAGATATCCTTATTCAACATTCATTATCAGACAGCAGGGTGATTCTACCCATGTCTATCCAGGACTGTGCAGCTGCTATGCAGTTGTACAGTCTTTTTACTGTAATCCATTTCCATAGACATGGGTCTTCTATAGCAGGAAACGCTTGAATTCACCTTTTTTGGTACTATCTGATTAACTACTCTCTAATAGGTTTATACAATACATAGACAGCAAGGTAATTCATTGATCTCCGGGCTCTCCGCCCTGGCTCCTATATGCAGTCCAGTACGGCTGGCAAAGACCGAAAGATCCACTACATTGACCTCAATCAATGATAACGCTTTAATTAAAATTCACTCATCTAGGTACAGACATAAAAATACAATACACAAAGGAGCAATACACGATGAAAATGAGAAAATTGATCGCACCCGTTCTTGGACTTTCCCTGTTACTGCCAGCTGCTGGCGCATTCGCTGCAGAAGGTACAACTGCTGATTACAATCCGGAACTGAAAACAAGAGCTATCCAATTCAACATGGGCAGCAAAATGTACATGGTTAATGGCAAGTCCATGAGCATGAGCATCATGCCTGTTGAATACATGGGTACTACATATGTGCCGCTTCGTTACCTGGCTAACAACGCCAATATGAAAGTATCTTATGACAAAGCGACTTCCACAACATGGCTGGATACAGGTATTCAGCGTTATGAATTCTGGGTCAACTCCAAAGTATACAAAGTCGACAACATGCGTAAAGGCATGAACGATATGGTGATCTCCCGCAACGGACACGTACTCGTACCGGTTCGCTGGTTCGCAGACAACTTCGAATGGGATCTGATGTATGACAAAGGTATGATCACTCTTACCAAAACATACTAAGCCGGTTGATTTTTATACTATAATAGGCGCTGCGGATAGATTGAATGATCTTCCCAGCTCTCTCGCCCTGACTGTTTTATAGCGGTCAGGGCTTTTAATTTCTGTCCACACTTCCACACTTCCACACTTCCACACTTCCTTAGCAAGGATAAAAAATAGGTATTCAATAGTCACTTTATAAATAGAAAAAGTTTACATTTTTGTATCTATTTATTACACCTTCTGATTAAGCGCTCTACACCCTGTTTATTTATTAATGATTACTCAAGTAAGCGTTCTATTTTTCCTATTTTCCATGCCGCCGCTGTTTCCGATGCTTTTCCAATCTCGTGATTTGAAAAGGAGCTGTGCATATGAAATCAAGAAAATGGATCGTCCCTGTTTTATCGCTTTCCCTGCTGTTTCCTGCCGCCAACGGCTTTGCTGCCGAGACGACGGCTGACCAGAATCCGGAGCTGGAGACCAAAGTTATCCAATTTACCATTGGCAGTGATCGATATATGGTTAATGGATTATCCGAAGCAGTAGATACCGAAGCGACCGTGTACAACAATGTCGCTTATATCCCTCTGCGCGATCTGGCTGACAGTATGGATGGTGCTACAGTGTCCTACGATGCTGTAACAGGTACAACCTGGCTGGATACAGGACTTGCTCGTTATGAGTTCTGGGATAACAGCAGCCGTTACAGAGTAGACAATATGGAGATGCGTGCAGATGCGCCTATCCTGTCCAGAGAAGGTCATGTATTGATTCCTGCTTCATGGGTAGCAGATACACTGGATTGGACACTGGTATATGAAAATGGACTGATAACACTCTACAAACGCTATTAAAATTCGTTTTGATGGATGTTTTGTCATTCTGTACAGATACAGTATTTGAGGAAAATATCATAAATTTTATTCCGATATATCGATTGAACAGGTACTTTCCTGTAGAGAAGTACCTGTTTTTTTATACGCAAAGTAGATTATTTATTTAATAATACAGGTTATACTGTAATAATTTGACTTTATATTTGGTCTATGGTACGATAGAAGAGTTGTTTTTAACCCTCGGTTTTATCCTTCGCAAATTTTTCCGGGTGCTGCCGGAATCATCCCAAATTTCTTTTTATTCCAAACTCATTTGAAATTTGACGATCTGATTCACACTGGCGCGGTCATCGGAGCCGCAAGGACAGAAGAGAGGTAGGGCTTTTGTTGTTTTGGATTCAACGTGTTCAGACATAGACTATTCCATGTATGTCCCGTCTGTATACACCAAGCAAGCGAACCAAAACCGTCCCCGTCTACACATTTCACATTCACCGCACACGGGGTTACGGGTTAATAATAGCTGCAGTTAAGCAGCCATATGGATACCGGAGAGCAGGATTACGCAGCCTGACTCTGTAACTAAAGCAGTACATTTTGCACCCCACGGCATACCAATATGCCATTTTGCAAAATCCGGAAACATCAATTACACACATTGTTGAGCATGAAGCAATTCACATATGGCTCGTAGGCTGTATCACGGCTTATGGCATTTCAAGTAAATCAAACATAAGACGCAACACCACAGATCTCCGGCAGGACGACCCAACAGGTTGTCTTCCGGAGATCGTCCAATTTATAGGGGTATTTTTCCTCTACCATCTCCTCCTATCCCCTCCCTTCTCCTATTTTCCACATTGTATCCGCTCTACACTATCTGTTACATTCAAATAGATTATGTTATAGACCATTAGATACAGAGGTGAACTGCATCATGAAGCGAATTACGATCCTGATTGCGGATGATGAAGCAGAGATCGCCGATCTGGTTGCTCTGCATTTGCAAAAAGAAGGGTACCACACGGTCAAAGTATTAGACGGTCAATCGGCACTGCATGCGGTTCAGACGCAGCCCATTGATTTGGCGGTACTGGATATTATGATGCCAGGCATGGACGGCTACGAAGTGACCCGCAAAATACGGGAACAGCATCATATGCCGATTATTTTCCTTAGTGCCAAAACGTCCGATATGGACAAGATCACAGGGCTTATTACCGGAGCCGACGATTATATGACCAAACCATTCAATCCCATGGAGCTGGTCGCACGCGTGAATTCCCAATTGCGGCGCTCTCTACAGTTCAACCAGTCTGCTCCCGCGCAGCGTGCCATCCTGGAAAAAGGCGGATTGGTGATTATGCCGGATCAGCACAGCGTAACGCTCTACGGCAAATCACTGGAGCTTACGCCCAAGGAATTCGATATTCTGTATCTGCTCGCCAGTCACAGCAAGCAGGTATTCAGTGCAGAAAGTATTTTTGAGCAGGTCTGGGGAGAAGCTTATTACGAGGGCGGCAATACCGTCATGGTCCATATACGTACTCTGCGCAAAAAACTCGGGGAAGATCTGGATAAGAACAAATTTATCAAAACGATCTGGGGTGTGGGGTATACGTTCAATGACTAAACGAAGAAGCTTCCGTACAACCATGATTCTGCTGCTTGGTCTGAGTATGCTCGCTTCCGGCGCCATTACATATGGTGTATACAAACTGATGCAGGCCTATTATTCGGGCGTACGAGCGGAAGATCCTCTTGCCCAATACCGCCATTTCATGCGCAATATCGGAGATATTTATTTTTTTCTGCTGCTGTTTATACCGCTCGCTATTTTGTTTTTCTTCTGGTTTACCAAGCCGTACGCAGCGTATTTTCGCGATATTTCTGCAGGGATCAGCCATTTGGCGAATGGAGATTTTCAGCATCGGGTGCAGATTTCATCCAGGGATGAGCTGGGGATGATCGCCGAGGATGTAAATTTGGCAAGTGAGAAGCTGCAACAGGCGATCGAACGTGGCGATTTTGCCGAGAGCAGCAAGGATCAGCTGGTGGTGAATCTGGCGCATGATCTGCGAACACCGTTAACCTCGGTACTCGGTTATCTCGATTTGCTGATGAAGGATGATCAGCTGACTGATGAGCAGGTACGGCATTTCACTTCGATCGCTTTTACCAAATCCCGGCGGCTCGAGAAGCTGATTGACAATTTGTTTGAAATGACGCGTATGAACTATGGAATGCTGCCTCTTCAAAAATCCCGGCTGAATCTGAGTGAACTGCTGAAGCAGATGAATGAAGAACTGTATCCTGTATTCGAGAAAAACCACCTCGTTACCCGGCTTACACTGGATAATGAGCTGGTTGTCTCCGGTGATGGTGAACTGCTGGCACGTGTATTTGAGAATTTGCTGATGAACGCTTCACGTCATGGCAAAGACGGGGTATACGTCGATATCCATGGCTTCCGTGAAGCCGGTCAGGTCGTTATTCGCGTAATTAATTATGGTGGTTATATTCATCCCGAGGATCTGCCATATATCTTTGATATGTATTATACGGCAGATCGGGCACGTACTCCGCAAGAAGGCGGAACAGGTCTGGGACTGTTTATCGCCCGGAATATTGTAGAACAGCATGACGGTACTATCTCGGTCCAAAGCGATATTGTACAAACCATGTTTGAAGTGCGCCTTCCTCTGCTGGCGTGAATAAACGACCAAATTTAAGAAAAACTTTAGAAATGCCCCACTTTTTCTTTAATCCGTTTCCGTTATCCTTGATTCTATACAGGATAAGGAGGATCACGGATGAAGAAAAAGTGGGGTATTTGGATTGTTGCCATACTGCTGGGCTGCGCGATACTGGAAGCGGCAATATGGTTCAAATATAAAGATAGATTGTTGATTGATCTGGAGTCTACCCGAAAAAACGATTGGGACTACAGTATACCGTTGACTACAAATCTGCAGAACTGGGTACATAAAGGCGACTTGGTGCTCGTCAATACATCATATGCAATCCGTCCGGAAGGTGTGAAAAAAGATATTATCACCCTTGCAGACGAAGATGAACTGAACTCCGGCTTTGTGCTGCTGGATCGGAATATGATGCTGTCCCGTCACGTTGCCAAGCAATTTCAGAAAATGACTACAGCAGCTGCCGAGGAAGGGGTTCATTCCTTTTTGATGAGCAGTGGATATCGTGATCTGGACAAACAGGATGAGCTATATCAGGAAAAAGGAGCCGAGTATGCACTGCCTGCGGGGTATAGTGAACATAATTCGGGCCTGTCGCTTGATATTGGATCTTCCCTCACCACGATGGATGAAGCTCCCGAAGGAGAATGGCTGGAGAAAAATGCATGGAAATACGGCTTCATTCTGCGTTATCCCAGGGATAAAGTCGAGATTACAGGCATTCAGTATGAGCCGTGGCATTTTCGTTATGTAGGACTACCGCACAGCGCTATTATGTACAAAAAGCATCTGGTACTCGAACAGTATCTTCAATTGCTCAGGGAAAAGAAAGAAATCTCGTGCACACTCGACGATCATAATTATAATATCCGCTATTATCCTCTCGACTCCGAAACGACCATTTATGTTCCTCGCAAGGACTCGTACGAAATATCCGGAGATAATATGGAAGGTATCATTGTAACCGCCAGTGATTAATGGTCATGTACCGGAAAGGAACCTAGCATGAAGCATACCTCAGCACCAACTGGCCGCCACAACAAAAACGGCTTTCGGATCATTCCGTTTATCCTGCTCGTCACCTATATGTATTTGCTTACCCAGATGATTCTGTTCAAAGGAGGTCCTATCGACCCTGGGCTAATCAAGGAACGACTGTTCGAATGGCTGCAGCAGCCCGATCTAATCTATACACGTACCATCAATCTAACACCGTTCCAGGAAATTTCCAGAGACTGGAGCAGACTGTCCCTTCATCCGACCGGTACATCGATTCAGCTTATCGGCAATGTACTGGCATTTGTACCGCTTGGGATGTTTATTCCTTTGCTGATGCGCCATCCGGTATGGTCAGGCATTCTGGTACTACCAATTTCGCTGCTGCTCAGTCTGATTTACGAAGGTACACAGCTGCTGACCGGTATGGGCATATTTGATGTAGATGATCTGATGCTCAATACAGCAGGCGGTATAATCGGTTATGTCTTATTTGCAACAGCAGTATGGCTTGGCAAATGGTTGATCGGTTCCAAATCATCCTCTTCATCTACAATTCAGTCTGCGGAAAACGGAATTTCATAAAAGAACAAAAAAAGGGACTCCATCATTCGCAGCTGATGGAGTCCAGATATAGTAATTCAAAAGGGGTTATTACAGACATTGTAGCTTGCTCATCTTAAAATAACCTGAGAGAAACCTGAAAGAAACATTAATTTTCGATTTTTAGGTATCTTCTTTTATAATATTATTCCAAAAAAAGTGAACGCCACGGTCGCAGTCCATGGCGTTCACTTCGTTTATATATTCAAAAGGGGTATGCATTTACTATAACCGGGTTATCTTAAAGGCTCATGAATGGTACCTAAAAATCGCATTAATTTTGTCGAAAGCTATTGGCAAAGGCAATATTCTGCCGGGAATCCCTTTAGGAATCCGCCAATTTTTGCCGAACCGACTCGATTTTATATTGGGCAGATGTAGGGTGATCACGTCGATCATCAATTTTGACAGAAGTCGATACCCGGCCTGCTCCCTCATCAAATGGACATTCATGCAGTGCCAGAATAGCCTGCATCACATCCTTGATATCTCCCTCAATAATCGTACTCATTGGTGTCAGCTGAAATGTGATTCCCTGCTGGCTATTCAGTACTCGCTGCATCTGCGCGACATAAGCACTCAGACTCGTACTGCCTGTACCGATCGGGATAACAGTTACTTCTGCAATTGCCATACGATCTCCTCCTTGGTCAAATCAAAATAGGTCTATTCTTATATTAAACCTGTTGAGTCCCCTTTCCAACTATGCGCTGTAGGCAAGGAACCGTACAACATCTTCTTAGACAGTCTATTCGATCAGAAGCAGCCTGTCTTTCCATGATTTTCAGCCGGACAGCCTGCTTTGTTTGTTCGCTATTTTTCCAACCTGTTCTTTGCTTATCTGTATATGCTTCTTTTGTTCATTTTGTCAATATATTGGGTCATATCATCACATATACATCTATATATAGAATAAGGTGAGATTTTGTTGTCTAATGACGGAACTGCTCGATCCTATACTATATCGGAAAAGGATGATGACCCATGACTATACTGCGACCTTCTTCCACTTACCCTTCCGCCTCACCGGCGGCTACTTCGGATTCCTATGCCCACCTGCTGCCTCTGGCAGAACTGGGAGATCATATTATTCACGGTGAACACGAGTCTGCCCGAGAGAACGCCAACCTGAATGGAGACAGCTTTTCCGGTAAAATGAGCCGTCTAGGCAGTGAATATGCCCGCTGGTATACTCGCCAGAACGTGCTGCCTGCACCGGTCCTGCAAGCTGTACAGCAGAATCGCATTTATATCCATGACCTGGACCATTATGCTCTGGGCACGACGAATTGCATCTTTATTCCATTTGAGAAACTGCTGCGGGACGGATTCAGCAGCGGCAACGGCAGCCTGCGCACACCCAACTCCATCATGACCGCGATGGCGCAAGTCGCAATCATTTTCCAATGTCAGCAAAATGCCCAGTATGGAGGCGTCGCCGCCAACAAGCTGGATTATGATCTGGCTCCCTATGTGACTCGTTCCTTCCGCAAGCACCTGCGTAAAGGTCTGCGCTATTTTGAATCGGCTGCAATACATACCAGCGCCAATGCTGCTGCAGGAGCAGCCGACTTTGCAGCGTCGCCCGGTTCATCGGCTGTCTCCTCTGTAGCTGCTGCCCAGTCATCCGGTTCTATAGAGCAGCCGGAATCCACGCTGTTCCAGGATACACTTAGAAATGATTGGGAAGAGTTGATTCTGACCACCTCTATGGGCGATGAGCAGCTGGCTGTCCGTTATCCTCATGCTTATGCCTATGCGGTGGAAGAAACCCGTACCGAGACGTATCAGGCGGCAGAAAGCCTGATTCATAACCTGAATACGATGTCCAGCCGCGGCGGTGGCCAGATTCCATTTACTAGCATCAATTATGGTACCTGCACATCACCGGAAGGACGGCTTGTTGTACAGAGTCTGCTGGCGGCTACGGTACGCGGACTGGGGCATGGCGAGACACCGATTTTCCCGATACAGATCTTCAAATGCAAACAGGGCATTAATCAACAGCCCGGCGAGCCCAATTATGATCTGTTCCTGCAAGCTGTGGAATGTTCATCCCGGAGATTGTATCCGAACTTCGCCAATCTGGATGCACCGCTGAATGCGGAATATATGATTCCCGGCGAACCCGATACCGAATTTGCTACCATGGGCTGCCGTACACGGGTCGTAGCTGACCGATTCGGACGCAACCATCTGTCCGGCAAAGGAAATCTTTCGTTTAATACGATTAATCTGGTGAAGCTGGGGATAGATCATGGGATTCACCGCCACCAGCTTGCTTCTGTCAATCGTCAGCAGGCGCAGCGAATAGACAGCCGACTGGAGAATTCCAAGTTCACGGATGCTCCTATCCATCTGACTGATTCTACTCTTGCACTGCCGGACGAAAAAGAATTCTATCGTGCCTTGGATGAGTGTATTGCGATTGCGGCAGAAGCGCTGCTGCATCGTTACCGGATTCAGGCAGTGCAACCCGCCAAAGCATCGGACTTTATGATGCGGGAAGGCGTATGGGAAGGTGGAGATCATCTGCAGCCGGACGAGCCGGTCGACGATTGTCTCAAGCATGGCACGCTGTCGATCGGATTTATCGGTCTGGCCGAATGTATGAAAGCTCTATATGGTGCGCATCATGGTGAGGATGAACAGGTCTATGAACGTGCACTGGAACTGATCACCTATATGCGCCGTGCCTGTGACGCACTGAGTGAGCGTCATAATCTGAACTTCTCGCTGATGGCGACACCTGCCGAAGGATTATCCGGCAAATTCGTGCAAATGGATCGCCAGATATACGGCTCGATCGAAGGCGTGACCGACCGGGAATATTACACCAATTCATTTCATATTCCGGTCTATTATCCGGTAACGGCAGCACGTAAAATCCGGATGGAAGCTCCGTTTCATCATCACTGCAACGCCGGGGCCATCTCCTATATTGAGCTGGATGGCAACGCAAGACAGAATCCGGAAGCGATGACGTCCATTATCCGGTATGCATTGTCGCAGAATATCAGTTACTTTAGCATTAATCACCCTATTGACCGCTGCACTTCCTGCGGATATGAGGGTATCATCGGTTCTCATTGTCCGGACTGCGGTGCTTCCGAACAGGAAGTGCACATTGCCAGACTGCGCCGGGTAACCGGCTATCTGACAGGCGATTATCAGACCCGGTTCAACCCAGCCAAACAGGCTGAAGTTCGTGACCGGCTGAAGCACAGCTGATGAATATTTGCGGTTATATTCCCGAGTCGATCAATGAAGGGCCGGGGCTGCGCGCAGTTGTATTTATTAGCGGCTGCACCCACCGCTGTCCTGGCTGCTTCAGCCCGCATACGTGGTCTTTTCGTGCCGGTGAGCCATTTACCCCGGAGCTGCAGCAGCAGATTATTGGAGAAATGGCAGAGAATCCATTGCTCAGCGGTCTGACAATTGCTGGCGGCGATCCTTTCTTTTCCGCTGCGGAAGTAAGTGAATTTGTACAGCATGTGCGGGAGGCTATCCCGAACTTCTCGATCTGGATCTATAGTGGATATACATGGGAAGAAATTATTCGTTCTGCGATTCCGGAATATTTGAAACTTTTGCAATTATGCGACGTATTGATAGATGGTCGATTCGTTCAGCAGCAGCGCGATGTATCACTGCTCTATCGGGGAAGCCGTAATCAGCGTATAGTCGATGTTAAGCGCAGCATGGATCAGGGGAAAGCAGTATGCTTGCTTTAATCCTATCTATGAAATAATTAGTATGTAAATTATTCTATATTAGAAAAATGCTGGAAATAAAAAGATTGACTTTCGCGATTGAATTGCATATGATTTGCTTATAGTAGATTGATTTTGCAAAAAAAAGGCGTTATCCATACCGGGCGCAAGCGGCGGTATTAACCTCATAATTCTATTCCTGTTAAAGGGGAGTAGCTGTACAGGCACAGTCGTCATTACGGGTGAATAACCCCGGTTCTGCCTGGCAATGAATAACAAACATTGTTAGCGAGACCTTTACCACAAATTGGTGAAGACTCGTTATTTTTCGGGAGACCTTTACCTTTGTGGTAAAGGTCTTTTTTTATACACAGCCGAGCTACATGGCTGAAATATATTCTATTTTTAGGAGGAGTCTCATGGATGCAGCTTTGTTATTAGAGTATGGCTGGGTATTACTCGTGCTGATTGCACTGGAAGGTTTGCTGGCCGCAGATAACGCGCTTGTACTGGCGATTATGGTTAAACATCTGCCGGACGATCAGCGGAAAAAGGCATTGTTTTATGGATTGTTTGGAGCATTTATTTTCCGATTCGGCTCCCTGTTCGTTATCTCGTTCCTCGTAGATGTATGGCAGGTGCAGGCGATTGGTGCTCTTTATCTGTTGTACATTTCCATCAATCACATCGTTCGTGCGTTTCTCTCCAGGCGGAGTGAGACCGAGGAAGCTGCCGATGATAAAGGTCCTGCAGCCAATCCGAAAAAGCAGTCCGGCTTCTGGATGACTGTATTCAAGGTCGAAGTAGCCGATATCGCTTTTGCCGTAGACTCGATTCTGGCAGCAGTAGCACTGGCAGTTGCTCTACCAGCCAGTGGATTGCCACCTATCGGCGGACTCGATGGCGGACAGTTTATTGTTATCTTCCTGGGTGGTCTGATTGGATTGATCATCATGCGTTTCGCTGCTTCCTTCTTCGTCAAACTGTTGCAGGAGCGTCCGGGTCTGGAAGTTGCAGCATTCGTTATCGTCGGCTGGGTAGGTATCAAGCTGACTGTGATCACACTGGCGCATCCGTCTCTGGCTATTCTGCCGGAACATTTCCCGGAAAACTCAATCTGGAAGCTCAGCTTCTATATCGTCCTCGTCGGCATCGCACTGGCTGGCTGGTTCCTGTCCAGTAAAAAGACAATCACAGAAGATGAGAATGCAGTTAAAGAAGTCAAAGAAGAAATCAAACAGGATCTGTAAACAGGTTCCTTCAAGCGAAGTCTCCATTTGGAGCTTCGCTTTTTTTTATGGAATTTGGTTGGGTCGATACTTAAAAATTCGATATACATAGACTCACTAATTAATTTTCCATAATTTTGAATTAACTATTATAATTTTGAATTTATGGACGAAATAATAAACATACAAGCTTAACTTAGGTGAGTTCTTCAGAGCTATAGATGGATTATATTTCAAATTATAGAAATTAAAAGATTGATATTTATATAATTTGGATAACTGTGTTACATAAGCTCTGCAAGACACTCACACTATCATACATTGGAGTGAATATTATGCGCCTAGCCAGTAATTTCAAAACATTCACCAAATTGATCAGTGCTTTTATTTTTGTAGCTCTTATCCTTGCAGCGATAGGAATCTATGGACTGAACAATCAGAATGTTATGAAGAAAAACATCGATAGTCTATATACGAACAACCTCGTTTCTATGCAATCCCTGTCCGCTGCCGAACTTTCTCTTCAAAAAATGCGTGTAGCCTCTCGTGATATTGCCCTGAGCAGCAGTGCAGCAGACAAGCAAAAAGTATTGGATACCATCCCCGATCTAATCGCTACGGCGAATGAAAATATGGATAAATACCGCAATACTCCACTAAGTGCAGCTGAAAGTGCAGAGCTGAAGAATTTTGATAAATTGTGGGCTACTTATCATGAATTATATAATCGCGCCATCAACCTGGCCGAGAATGCCTCTCCTGCACAATTCCAGCGCTTTGTACAAGCCAAGGTGCTACCTGCAGGAACCGAGATGTACAAAAGTATCGGCACGCTGAATGAATTGAATATCCAGCAAGCCGGAATGTCGTATAACAAAGCCAACAATGTGTTCGACAGTGCCAAGCTGTGGACAACGATCTGGATTGTGGTCGCTTTCCTGTTCTGTCTGCTGCTCGGAACCGTTATTGCCCGGATGATCAGTGCTCCACTCAAAAATATTGCCGGATTGCTCAAAAAAGTAGCCGCCGGTGACCTGCGTGAACGCTCCAACCTGACAGGTAAAGATGAGATCGGCCAGCTCGCTACAGCTGCCAATGAAATGACCGAACGCCTGAACGTACTTGTATCCGAAATTATCGAATCTGCCCAGACTGTAGCTGCCACTTCCGAACAAATCTCTGCCAGCACCGAAGAAATTGCCGGCAGCAGTGCTAATCAGTCGCAATATGCCCAATCGATCGCCCAATTGTTCAAAGATATGTCGGTAGCTATTGATGATGTCGCCCACAGTGCAGAAGAAGCCGCTGAGCTGTCCAATAACACAGTGAACAAAGCACAAAAAGGCGGCGAAATTGTCGCTCAGTCCACTACAGGTATGCAGGAAATGAATCAGAAAATGTGCAAGCTCGAAAAAGACTCCAATCAGATTGGTGAGATTATCGGGGTCATCGATGATATCGCGGATCAGACCAACCTGCTCGCACTCAATGCTGCGATTGAAGCGGCACGTGCCGGAGAACAAGGTCTTGGGTTCGCTGTTGTGGCTGACGAAGTACGCAAACTGGCTGAACGCAGCAGCGCTGCTACCAAAGAAATCACCGGTATTATCCGCTCCATGCAGTCCAATATGAAGCAGAGTCTGAGCGCTGTTGAACACAATGCGCAGCATTCCATTCATACAAGTGAAGCTTTTACCGATATTATAAATCGCGTCAGTGATTCCGCAATGAAAATCAATGGAATCGCCGCAGCCAGTGAAGAACAAAGTGCACAGTCGGTCGAAGTCATGCATTCTGTCACAGAGATTGCTTCCGCTAGTGAAGAAGTCGCTTCAGCCTGTGAACAGACAGCAAGCTCTTCCCAGGATCTGGCACAGCTCGCTGACCGTCTGCATTCATCCATCAATACATTCAAAATCTAATTCCAAATAAATAAAGAAATAAAGCATCCTTCTGTTCGCTGAGTACTTTGCAGCGGTACAGGAGGATGCTTTGATGTGTAGGGCCTGATTTAGTCGTTACAACGATTCGATAATATCACCTGCCAGTAGGGACGCCGGGTGACCGGTCCGCTTGCGGGCGGCTTCTTCTCCGGCATGTCCATGCAAATGTACACCAAAAGCAGCTGCCTGCAGTCCACTTAGTCCCTGGGCCATGAGTCCGGAGATTACGCCGGTCAGTACATCTCCCGAACCGCCGGTAGCCATACCCGGATGACCGGTAGTGTTCACCAGTATATCTCCCTGCGGCGAAGCGACGATTGTTCGCGCACCTTTGAGTACCAGCACTACGCCATGCTCTTGCGCAAAGTCACGAGCGATACCGATCCGGTTGCGCTGAATATCCGCAGTGGATACACCAGCCAGCCTTGCCATTTCCCCAGGATGCGGTGTCAGTACTGTATCTGCCGTTCGACGGGACCAATGAGACAATCCTCCGGCTTCGGATAATATGTTCAGTCCGTCTGCATCCAGCACCCAGGGTTGCTCGGTCTCTTCCCACAAGGTACGGAGCCATTCTCCATCCTGTTCGAATCGGCCCAGTCCCGGACCGATTGCGAGTACATCCGCTTTGGCAGTCTGCTCGATGATTGTTCGTGCAGTATCGGCTTTCCATTGTCCATCCGGGTCCTGGGAAGCAGGGATCATCATCAGTTCAGGCACATGCCCAACCATATGCTTCATCAGCTGCTCCGGCAGAGCCCACGTTACCAGACCACTCCCGATACGCAGCGCAGAACGCGAAGCCATCAATCCGGCACCACTCATATTCATACTCCCGCCAATCACCATCACATGACCATATGTCCCCTTATGACCATCAATCGCCCGGGAACGGCTCGTATCGATCTTCAGCACATCCTGCAGCACATCATCCGTGATCAGATAGGTGCGTAATCCAGCCTGCTGAGCTGTAGAGCGCGGAATCCCTATAGAACGCACAACTACTTCACCGGCTGCTCCAGCGCCGGGATACTGGGTGAGTCCCTGCTTGAGAAAGGCCAGGCAGACTGTCAATTTGGCTTGAATACAGTTGTCTGCCAGCTCTCCAGTATCTGCGTTCAGGCCGCTCGGAATATCTGCAGCAATAATTGGTTTACCCGATGTGTTAGCGGATCGTATTATCGATGCATACGGTTCACGGGGTTCTCCCTTGCTGCCTGTGCCAAGCAGAGCATCGATAATACCGGTATAGCGGCTCCAATGACTGGAGAATATCTCTTCTGATTGTGAAGCGGCATGCTCGGTATGGGTTCCCTTTGCATCAGGATCAGATTCTTGCGGATGCAGATTCCATTCTTCATTCCAGACCAGATAAGGAATACCTGAGCGCTGCGCAACATCCCGCTGAAGTGCTGCGTCTCCTGTCAGTTCCTGTGGATCATGAGCATACAGCAGCGTTACAGCTATACCGGCATCGGTCAGATAACGGGCAGCAACCAGTCCATCTCCACCATTATTGCCTTTGCCCACCAGTACGAGCCAGTGCTGACGGGAGCGGTCCGGAACGACTTTCTCATCGCTGCGGATGCCTCCTTCATTGGTCAGTGCCCGTCCGCGCGGCACATCAGCCTGCTCATCCTGCTGTCCGCCGCACCAGGCAATCACTTCCTCCGCAATCGCTTTGCCTGCACTCTCCATCAGGGACATCGCCGGAATTCCCAGCTGTTCAATCGTATATTGATCCAGATCACGCATCTGCTGCGCGGTTACAATGTACATGGTTCTGCTCCTTTCCTGATTCACCGTATAAGACGTTCTCTTACTATATAACCGTAATTGCAGGTATACAAAAAGTAGGTTTGTTCAGTCAAATCATAGTATATCGATTTCTATAATCATTACGGATAGCACTGTGCAGACGAAAAAGCCTTTCCCTGCCAGCTGGCAGGGAAAGGCTTTAGTTCGTTATAGTATCATCTGTAATGAGCAAAATATCGCAAATATAAAAATTATTCATCTTTTTAATTATTGTTTGTAATGACTAAGATAATCGGTTACAGATTGAATGGTATGCTGCATTCCAGATAGCTCAAGCGGCTTATCCTTAGAAATCCGTGTAATGTTAACAAGAATATTATTATAGGCAAGCATACACTGATCGTACTTCTTCAATTCACTTTGCTTTTGGTAAATATCCAACGATTGAGTAGGCCAGTAAATCATATCTTTGCCCATCGAATGATCCGTATAAATCACATCAATCAATGTATAAACAGCAGCCTGATTTTCTTTGTAGATGATTCTGCGCTGGGTTGTGGTAATTGATTGTTCTCCATCTGAGGTAAGATATTCCCGTTTTCCAAAAGAATACGAGGGATCAATAGCAACGATATTTACAGAGGTTGTTTTGTCCACCTGTATTTGATTGAGAAGTTTTAAATCCGAAACCATATTGCTAAATAACCGGTCGTAATCATCATAGCCTAGTAGCGAATCACTTGCAGATTCACTTTTTGTCGGTTGGACACTCAGATCGGCTGGCGAAGGTTGAGATTCTCTGTCACACGCTATTAATAGGACGCTTACCATCAGCAAAGCAATAACGGATTTGATTATTCGTAGAGTGAACATTTATTTCTCAAAATCCACCTCTCCTTTTTAATTGTAAATTATTCCTAAATATAGCTTAGTTGTACGAATGTTGTATATGTATATGGAGAAAATAATATAATTATAAGAAAAAAATAGCTCTTTCTTCTCTGACATGGCAAGTCACTTCACTTCCTGAACATACCAAAACAAGCAGCAAGGATCTGCTAATAAATTGGATCCTTGCTGCTTGTTATTTTCCAAAGTATTCATTTGAAAAAATATCTGGTCAACTACACTTTTGGCTAGCTAACTGGCGGATCAGTAAGCTACCGTAAAGCGGTCGTGAACAAACTGTGGATCTTCTACTTCATCGAACAATGCAGCTGCGTAATCCTCCGCAGAGATACGGCTGGCTCCATCATCATCCGTGATCAGACGGGATGTACCGATACGGAAATTGCCTGTACGCTTGCCGGGTTCGATCCAGCTGGCAGGACTGACATACGTCCATTCCAGATCGCTGTGACGGTATACGTCGTAGGCTTCTACATGTGCCAGTGCGAGCGGCTTGATCTCTGCCGGGAAATCCGGCGTGTCCATCAGGCGCACACCCGGCTCCACTTCCAGACTACCTGCTCCGCCTACGATAACCAGCCGGGAAACGCCGGCATTTTTCATCCCTTCCACAATGGAACGCGCTGCTTCCGGCAGATCGGATTCCTGTCCAAATTGTGGACCAAATGCATTAATAACTACATCGTGTCCGGCGACAGCCGCTTCAACACTGGATGGCTCCATTACATCCAGACGAATGCCACTCAGACGCTCGGTATTCGGATCAATTTTGGAAGAATCGCGTGTAGCGGCAGTGACTTCATAGCCGCGGCGCAGCCCCTCCTGTACGAGACGCTGTCCAATCGTGCCTGTTGCACCAATAATAATTACTTTCATTGTTATTCATCCTTTCCGTCATGACAGGTTATGCCTGTTTCTGTCTTTTACATACCCTGAGCAGCTGCTCATGATTCAATCTTAGCTGCGGATCGCCTGACGAACCTCTTCCATCTGCTGGATATCGGTCGTAATCTGGCGAAGTGTAATCTGTTCCAGCTCCTGCTCCATCGCACGCTGGGCACGGGCAAATACCTGTTCCAGTTCCTGCTGGATATTGCGCCCAACTTCACAATTCGGATTGGGATTATCATGAATCGCGAATAATTCATCCCGTGCTTCATTCTGTGCAGCCCGGTAAATGTCGAGCAGTGTGATCTCACCAGCCGGACGTGTCAACTGTGCACCGGCTACCCCTGGCTGGGTACGCAGCAGACCCGATTTGGTCAACTGACTAATCATACGGCGGATCACCACCGGATTGGTATTGACGCTGCCCGCAATCATCTCCGAAGTAATACGTCCCTCTGTAGAATCAAGCAGCGACAATGTATGAATGGCTACAGCGAATCGGCTATTGTACGCCATTTGGGTTCCTCCTTTCTAGCTGGCATTCTGATCCAATGATCAGGTTCCCATTTATATGAATAATTGTTTATTTATAATGATTACAATTCCAGTCCATAATTCAGTATACCAGCAATTGGCGCAAAACCAATACGGTTTATCCATCGGGTACGGACAAACCGTGCTTTTTGTAAATACATTTCATGGAGAAAAGAGGGAATCAGCGATTGTAACAGTAGATCTACCGAATATCGGCCTCTTTTTGAAACTCAAAAGCTAATTTTTCGTTTAATAGAATAGAAGTGAGTATTTTATCGTACTGTCGGTTCGATATAGACCTATCCAGAAAGGAAGCTGATACGATGTCAACCGCATTGCCTGTTTTAAAATGGATCACCTTTGCGCTGGAAGCATTGATGGCCATTCCGATCATTGGAGGAACCTTTGTCATCTCTTACGGATATTCACCGCTGTTTATCGCTTTTGTACTGCATCTGGTAGCGTTGGTGCTGGCGGTACGTCTTGGGCGCTCGCCGTTCGGGAACGCTTTTGGTGTGATTACTTCGGCACTTGCCTGGATTCCATTCCTTGGCTGGATCATGCACTGTATCGCTGCTGTTCTGCTGCTGATCGAATCTATCGCAGTCACCGGAACCCGCAGCACGGATCGTTATCGTCGTTACTGAGTCAGGAAGTGTTAGTCTCCCACCTGTTCTTGTATCATAAATAGTGATATCATCAGCATAACCATATCATTCGTATCAATGGATCAATAAAGGAGTGAATCGGGTGGGATCACTGGAATGGACATTGCTTCAACATTATCCGGCACTGCTAGTTACGGTCAGTCTTGCCGGATTGGCGCTGCTTGCCCTGACGTACGGCCTGTCTGCCAGACAGCGGCAAAGTACGGATCGGGAACGCATGCGCCGGATTCAATCCAGTCTGGATTATTTTACCCAAGCAGCCGGACAACTGTATCCGGCTGTTGTTATGCCTGCTGCTACGCAGTCTGTCGCTGTAACCAAATCCTATAAGGTGACCAATGATGAGAGTTCGGCTTCAGCAACCATTCTGGGCTGTAAGGCGGCTCCGTATGCTTCGGATGAGCTAGTGAAACGGGTTGACGAATATCTGGAGCGTCCGGATCGGCAGTCTACACTGCTGCTCTATCGTACACTTGAGATGGAGATCAGTCGGCTGACCCGGGAGCGCAGCGGATTGCTGACACGCGGCGAGCATCCTCGCTGGGGGATGCTGTACTGGGTAACTCTCCGTCCATTGCTGCCATTTACAGCGCTGATTGTAGAGATGATCTTCTGCTGGCAGCTGATTGCCGATTTGTACAATGCGGCACTGCCGGGACCGCCTGCATCATTATTTGCTATCCTGCGGTTTGTATCCTGCAGCGGAGCGCTGCTACTGCTGTACGGTGTGATTAGCGCCGAATTCCGTGAAAGCGGACGCCGGGCTTCCTTTGTCATCGTGACGCTGATGATTTGCGGGCTAGCCCTGCTGCATCTTCTCGGACTAACAGCTGCGCCGTATATTCTGGTGGCGCAGGTGCTGATGTATGCCGCCGGATACCGGCTAACCCGAGAGCCCAAGCGCAAGGAACGTCCCTATGCGGGCGAATATGAATAAAAAAGGTGCAGTATCTGCCATAACCTGGATCGGGTTATTCAGATACTGCACCTTTTTTGATAGGTTAAACAGGAACCTTTATTAAAAATAGTAGGCTGAATCGTAATCCAATCAGCCTTCTACTTCATTCAGATCCGCCATCAGGCAGACTGGACGATTCAGCGTCAGCTCGTATCCGGTAGGCGTCAGACGGCCGGTATCCGGTTCAGCGGCAAACTGTACGATATTATTGCTGTCCTGATTGCAGACGAGTACATAACCGCCCGGCACAACAGCAAAATTACGCGGTGTCTTCCCTTTGACAGGTACCCATTCTACAGGTGTCAGCTCGCCAGATTGCTCATCGATATGATAGTGGACGAGACTGTCATGTCCACGATTGGACGCGTACACATGGCGACCGCACAGGGACAGACGAATATCACCGCCTGTATTTTCGCCCTCGAAATCGTCCGGCAATGTCGATACGGTCCCCAGAATCTCCAAGACGCCGTTCTCGACATTACGGGCATACGAAGTGACTGTACTGTTCAGCTCGTTAATACCATAGGCAAGCTGTCCATTCGGATGAAACACCAGATGACGCGGTCCGGATTGCGGCGGGAGTTCGGTTACGCCGGCTTTGACCAGTGCACCATTCTCGATCGCATAGCTGACAATCTGATCCAGGCCCAGATCGGATACATAAGCCATCCCGCTATCCAGAGAAGATACAGCAGAGTGAAGATGTGGAGCATCCTGGCGTTCGGGATGCGTACCACTGCCATCGTGATGCACTTCGCCACTCATTTCGCCGAGACTTCCATCTTCCTGTACCGGGAAAATGTTGGCATTCTTGCCGGTATAATTGGCTGCCAGCAGATACTGACCGTCCGGTGTCAGCTGTACGTAGCAGGGAGCGCCCCCACCGGTGGCTTTGCGATCGATCATATGCAGCTCATGGGTCTGCTCGTCGATCGTATAGGCAGCAATCTCTCCTTCATCGATCTCACATGCTGCATAGAGATGGCGGCCATCCGCAGACAACGCCAAGTAAGATGGATTCTCTACTCCCGCTGTCTCCGAGGTGATATGCAGCTCTCCTGTTTCCTGATTCATTACAGCGACATGTATACCGGCTTCTTCCTTGCCTGCGTATGTACCAATGTACATCCATACCTGATTATCGGTTACCGACATGATTATTCCCCTCTCGTATCCGTATTCGCCTGCCTGCTTCTATATGATGCAACAGGCGTATTCATTCTCTAATTAATACCGATTCTGCGAGGGGATGAATCATCAGTGCATCGATATCCTACGGATAAACATACGTAAAAAGGTCGGGACAGCCAGGAAAATCAACAGTGTACGGAACAATTGATAGCAGCTGACTGTAGCAATATCGGCACTGACCTCATGCGCAATAATCCCCATCTGGTCCATGCCGCCGGGAGCCATACTGAGCAGTGCTGTCGCCGGTGTAAGATGATGCCACTGGATCAGGATAATACTCATAACACAGGCAAAAATCAGCAGTACTACCCCGCTGCCGACAGCGAGTATAATCATCTGCAATTTGCGTTCCAGCTGCTCGGGGTGCAGCATCAGCCCGATCGAGCTGCCAATCATCAGCTGTGCCGCATCCAGTATAGATGCCGGAAGTGCAGGACCCGGGATGCCGGCCAGCTGGATGACTGCCGTGACCAGCATAGGCAGAAGCATATAGGCTGTCGGAAAATTAAACCGCTTGCCGATCACTGCCGCGACAGGACAGACAACAACAAACAGCCAGATCGTCGGTGGCAATGATGACCAGCCCGGCGAAGAATGGGTAATCGCCTCTGTGACCGTATTCAGATCCACGCCAAACAGTGGACTAAAAATCAGCAGCGGCACAAAAATAACGATCATCATCAAGCGTGAGACCTGCAGGAAAGTGACTACCGTAAGGTCAATACCTTTTAGTTCCTGTGCCAGCAGTACCATCTGGGTGAGCCCGCCGGGTATACTACCGATCAGTACAATCGGAAAAGGAATACGTGTCCACCGGGAAATCAGATAAGCGGTCGCCGTAGAGAACAAAAGCAGCAGCACCGTCATAACGATCATTGACGGTAGCTGCTGCCCGATCCGGGATAGAGTAGAGAATGTCAGTGATAATCCCAGCGAGTAGCCAACGATGATCGTACCGGCATCTCTTGCTGCTGCGGGCCAGGCCAGCTGCAGCCTGCGACCGCGGAGCAATCGGGAGCCGATAAATATCAGAATCATCGGACCAAGCAGCCAAGGCACCGGCAGATTAAACCATTTGAACAGGAGACCGCCAACCAGTGCCAGCAGCAGAGTATATCCCCAGCTCAGCCACGGGAAGCGGCTGCTCACGAAGAAGGTACCAGCTCATCCAGCCGCTGCTGCAAATCGCCACGGAACAATCCACCATGATAGCAGACGACCGTATCTACATCGAGCTCGCGAAACGCGTTCAGTGATTGCAGTGCCTGATCTATATTCGGTGTGAAATTAGGAACTGGCCCCATCAGCTGACCCTCATCGATGGCCATGGCATCCGCAGTAATCAGCGTTTTGCTCGCAGGATGGTACAGACTGATATGACCCGGCGTATGTCCCGGTGTGTGAATAACCTGAAGACCACCTGCGAATGGCAGCAATTCTCCGCCATGCAGGGTATGGGTTACATTGCCCGGCGTCTCCGGCGAGAAGACCGAATAAAATGCATTGCGCTCCGACTCCGGTAGTTCAGACAGCATCCCTTTCAAGCGTTCTGGTGAAGCTTTGAGAAATGGCGCTCTTCCGTCAATCGTCGGCTGATCACCGATATGCGCATAGACATTCAGCTTGCCGGGTGCCGCATCCAGCAGCTGTGGCAGAGTACCCACATGATCCAGATCCTGATGTGTCAGAATAACGGAACTTATCGTGGATCCTGGACGAATATGCTGCATCATGGTATTGTAGCCACCTGGAATTCCGGTATCGATCAATACGGCCTGATCTTCTTCATAGATTACTACCGGATAAATGACCATTTCATGCTCGCCATATTTCGACTTGATTTCAATAACTTCTATTGTATCTGTAATTTTCATTATGTTCCAAAGCCTAGGATTAGACTTTGGTTCACCTCCTTGTAATGAATACTTGTCTTTACATCTATTATCCCGTGCTGTATAACCACCTGTCAAAAAACGCGCACAGGCGCCCTTTCATTTGCCTCATATACCGGCTGCACATACCCGGTTGCGTCCTTCGTGTTTGGCCCGGTATAGTGCCTGATCCGCCTCATCCAACAGTTCCTCTGCTGATCGATCCGGAAAAACAGATACTCCGATCGAAGCAGTAATTCTCAGCTGCTGATCATCCGGCAGCAGGAAGACATGCTGCTCAATCTGCTGACGCAGGCGTTCACCTGCCTGCCTGGCCTGATTGTAATTGCAGCAGTGCAGCAACACAACAAACTCTTCTCCACCTTTTCGTGCACAATCATCCGAGGAACGGACAAAATGATGCAGCAGCTCTCCCATTCCCGCCAATACAGCGTCCCCTGCACTATGACCATATGTATCATTTACAGATTTGAAATGATCAATATCCAGCATCAGCAGGGCAAACGGCTCCCCGGTACGCGTCGCATGCAGCACCTTTTGCTCAAAGATCGCTTCAAATGCCCGCGGATTATGCAGTCCGGTCAAATAGTCACGACTGGCGCTTTCCTTGAGCAGATAAATAGATCGATTCGAACGGCTCAGATAAGTCAGCAGTAGATACGTAAATAACCCACCAAGCGTATAAACAAACATAACAAGCAAAAATGGCAGCATAATATTGCCGTCATACGTCATATATACAGGTAGACCGGGCAAAATCATGCTGCTTCCTACAACGATAACCCACCGCTTCCAAGAGTGATTATGCTTCCCGTCAAATAAAGCACCCGAAAGCACAAAAGCCAGAATGAGCATTGCTATTCCGGCATATAGTCCGGCTGTATTGCTTATATCCAGCAGTACAAATCGTCCGGTTAGCAGAATTATCAGACTGATAGCTCCTGCCAGCCGACCCGACATATAGACCGCACTAATAATAGCCAGCACACGCAGATCCAGATGAAAACCACCGGGTGCATTAACGTTGAAGAGCATAAGTCCAAGCCCCAGCAGTCCCAGCAGAACTCCTGTAATATAAGGAAAAGTACGGCTATACTGAGGGAAGCTTTCCTGAATCTTGTTCAGCAGCAGATTGCAGAGGAACAGGAAAGTAGTCATTAATGTTAAATTGTTCAACAGATTAACCAGCATGATATCCAGCCTTTCATACAACAGGTATTCATGGAAAACTGCCCTAGGCGGACCTATGCGACAGAGCCCATATATAGTTACGGTCTGTTGCAGCAAATAGTTCATTGCTGCAGACCTTCTACATTATAACCGGATATCTTCCAGTATCTGTTACATGTTCTTCATTTATGCGCAAATGCACTCCGAATCAGTTGGCAGGCTTTACAGAAAACGAATAAAAAAACCTGGCGTCCGATAGGGCCAGGTCATTTATAATCTTTATTACACTATGAAATCAGAATGAATTTTTGATAACTGCTTCTTCCAGGGAGAAACGACCTGACGCATAAGCAGGCTTCGCCGCTTTACCGACAGAGATCAATAGTGTTGGAATATAACGTGCAGGCACATTAAAATGTTCCATGAATGCAGCAGCGTCAAATCCACCCATTGGACAAGTATCATAACCAAGTGCTTTGGCAGCCAGCATCAGGTTCATCGCTGCATAAGAAGCATTGCGGTTGGCACTGTCACGTGCTACATCAGGGCTCTGGTATGCACCATTTATCTGGTTAACCAGTGTATCGCGAATCTCTTGTGTCATAGAACCGGCTTCCACCAGGGAATCATAGACAGGGGCTGCATTACGGTTCGCTTCCAGGTCACCCAGTACTGCTACGACAAAAGAACTGTCACTGATCTGGGACTGATTATAGGCGATAGGCAGCAGTTCCTGCTTTTTGGCTTCATCATCAATTACGAGGAATTTCCAGTGCTGCAGATTCCATGCGGAAGGAGCGGCATTTGCAGCAGACAGGATCGTCTCCATGTCTTCTTGCGGAATAATATAGCCTTTTTCGTATACTTTGACCGAATGACGTTCTTCCATTACCTGAATTGTTTCCGGTTTGACCATATTAGACATCATAACCACTCCTCGGGATATTTTAAGTCAGGAATTATAAGCAAGATGACTGAATGCATAACTATCAATAATAGTTACCAATAGTAATTAGGTGTATATTCCATTGTGATTATATAATCATACCTATCTACTGTCAACTACAGGATTTATATATGTTCATACTACCTGTATTTTTGAATATACTGAGGATTCAATCCCATTTGTCAGGAGTGATTAAACGTGTACAGTGAAAACAGAAACTATCCTGATTGCAAGCAGATCAAGCGTATCGTAGAAATTGGCGGACTGACAAAAACGCAGCTGCTCCATAAGCTGCAGCAGCACTCTATAATGATGAATGAATTGGGAAAAACATTAATAACCGATAATAAATTCACAACTTCTGATATCAAATACAGTCTGCCGACTGTAGAACTCACTGTTGGTCAATTAGGTTTTCCTGAAGGAGCTACAATAGATCAGATCTTTGATAGAGCAGACGAATCGGGTTTAGCATTGTGCCCGTTAGAGCTGGGGCCTCATCTAAGATTGGCGTATCTTGAACAGCCAGAAAGTTATGGGGATCGGCCAGTTCAGCAGCATAGAGCGCCGGCTGGCTCTGTTACCATTGCCTCGAGGATACTGACTGAAGACGAAGAGTTTCCCAAGGGATTTTATCTCAGAAAAATCAATGGTGTCTTATGGCTACGCGGTTATATTGCTGATCATCTGCACATTTGGAGTCCAGATGATCATTTTATCTTTGTTCAAACAACGAGCCACACAGCAGAGGTCTAAATGAATAGAATTCACACTCGCAAGCTGACAAATCTATAGAAAGACAACTTAACGAATGACAAAAGGATCGTTGCACAAATGCTAACGATCCTTCTTGTCCATTTATGATGTTATAATCGCACTCTCACGTACCCACTGCAGCAGACGCAGATCCTGATGTGCTCCGGCAATGATCGACAGGCCGACTGGTGCTCCATCTATCGTGCCTGTCGGTATAGTAATCTGTGGCAGACCGGCCAGACCGGCTATCGATGAGAGCTGCATGGTCTGGGAACGGCGGCGTTCGCTGTCTTCACCCTGAATATGTAGCGATGGCGCCGGACCTGTGGCAGTTGGCAGGATCATCAAACTATCGGTGCCAAGCAGCGTTCGCAGCGAATCACGCACTGTATTCATTTTGGTAAATGCTTCGCTCTGTTCCTCACGCTTGAGCATACTCGCCCAGGCGAATCGATCAGCTATATCGGGAGCAAATACAGGCTGTACCTGCTCGATCCATTCCTGGTGCTGTTCCCAGATCTGAATTCCCTGTACACTGCGAAATGCAGTCATCCACGCACCGAGTCCTTCCGGCGCGATAGAGATCCATTCACCGGCAGATGGATATCCTGTCAGTCTGGACAGCAGTTCATGTGCTGCTCCAAGCAGCAATGTGCGTGTATCTTCTTCCGTAATATCCCAGGCTTCCCTTGGTAAATATACCTTGGCAAAATCGTCGCTATCCGGCGCAGTCTGCAGTGGATCAGCCGCCAGCAGAACCTGTCCTACATCATGCAACAGTTCTGCCGTATTTGCCATCCAACCTATCGTGTCAAAGCCCGCTGCCAGCGGAATAACACCTTTCATTGATACCGCATCATGTGTCGGACGCATCCCATAGATTCCGCAGTAAGACGAAGGAATCCGCACCGATCCTCCCGTATCTGTACCAATAGCAAAATCACGCAGACCGGCGGCTACCGCTACAGCCGAACCGCTGGAAGAACCGCCTGGAATCCGATCTGCTGCCCGGGGATTAACCGGTGTACCATAATGGCTGTTTTGTCCGTTCAGACTGTACATCAGCTCGTCCGTATGGGTAGTGCCTTTCAGGATAGCGCCTGCATGCAGCAGACTCCGAATTGCTGGCGCAGTAGTAGAAGAGGGCTCATGAGTACGCAGCCAGTCGGGATTGCCGGCGCCCGAAGTATAACCTTCCAGTGCAAATACATCTTTTACCCCAAAGGTCAATCCGCTTAGCAAACCTTTGCCGTTCTGGTTCCGTGTTAGCGTAAACTGCTCATTTACAAATGCATTCCACTCAGACGTCATACGGGTTCCTCCCCTATAGTCGGTTAATGGCAGTACAGCCACCTGATCAAACGTAAGCCGGATTTCATTTTAATATTGAAAACGATTATTAAACATTATATATTTATCCATATTGTAATTAAAAGTATTATTTTCTGAACAAAAAGAAAGTTGTATCGTTATTATTCCAGCCATTCGATAATTGTGCACCATGCACTAACGAACAGCTGACTATCCGGGAGTGAATATAATGAGCCAATCCAAATCCTCCGGCGGCATGCAGGAGAACCATATTGATGAAATTGACCGCAAGATTATTGCTATTCTTAACCAGAATGGGCGTATATCCTATACCGATCTTGCCAAGGATATCGGTCTGTCACGGGTTGCCGTACAGGCGCGCGTGAATGCACTGATGGAGAATGGAACGATTGAGCGTTTTGCAGCTGTTATTAATCCAGCCAAAATCGGCATCGCTGTCTCGGCTTTTTTTAATGTCGAGGTAGAGCCCAAGCATCTGCACGAGACCGCGGATCAGTTGGCCGAAGAACCGTTTGTAACGAGTCTCTATCATATGACAGGGCCAAGCAAGCTGCATATGCATGGACTGTTCAAGGATAATCAGGAAATGGAGACTTTTTTGCGCGAGAAATTATACAATATGCCGGGTATTATGAGTGTGGACTGTCAGGTACTGATCACACGCTACAAGAGCCGGATGGGAATGAGGTTATAACGCAATGAATACACATGCTCCCCCCTCTCCCACCTCTGCCGATGCCCCGTCTTATCGTCAGGCGACCTACAGCGAACTGAGCTGGGCGATGATCCGTACCGGTGTACTCGGCTATGGCGGAGGACCATCGGTCATGCCATTATTCCGGTATGAAGCCGTCACCCGTTATCGCTGGATCAGCGACGATGAATTTGGCGAAATTCTGGCGCTGGGCAATGCGCTTCCCGGACCGATCGCTACCAAGATGGCTGCTTATCTGGGCTACCGTGGCAAAGGCATTCCGGGCGCAATTCTGGCTGTACTGGCGCATATTCTGCCTTCGTCCATTGCCATGATCGTACTTTTGTCCGCTGTTGCGTACTTGAACAGCTCCAAGATTATTCAGGGCATGATCGCTGCTGTCGTACCGGTAATTGCCGTTATGTTGGGGGTCATGGCTTATGAATTTGGCGAAAAGGCGGTCAAAGGACTCGGCAAGACGCTCGGTATTATTTTATTTGTGATCGTGTTTATTTTGCTGCAGCTGCTAAATGTTCATGCAGCTATCGTGATTGCGGCATTCCTGGTCTATGGCGCTTTTCACTTCAGGCTGGTACAGCATCTGCGAAAGCGGCGTATCGATGGAGGTGAGCGCTGATGTCACTTGTGAATGACTGGCTGGAATGGCTGCGTCTGCTATGGGGATTTTTCCTTGCCAATGTGCTTGGCTATGGTGGAGGTCCGGCTTCGATTCCGCTGATGTACAACGAAATCGTCACCCATTATCACTGGCTGGATGATACAGCATTCTCCAATGTGCTGGCACTGGGCAACACGCTACCCGGGCCAATCGCTACCAAGATTGCTGCTTTTGTCGGCTTTGATGTATCCGGTATTCCAGGTCTATTGATTGCTCTTCTGGCAACCATCGTACCTTCGGCGGCAGCAATGATTATCCTGCTGCGTCTACTGCAGAAACATCGCTCTTCGCCGGTAGTCAAAGGACTCACTTTGCTGGTACAGCCGGTTATTGCAGTCATGATGCTGGTACTGACCTGGCAGCTGGCAGATGAATCGTACGGTTCTATCGGGTTATGGCAGACACTCGGTATTGCGCTGGTAGCCTTCTGGGCGATGCAGATTCGTAAGATTCATCCGGCTTTTGTAATTTTGGCGGCCTTTGCCTATGGAGCTATTGTGTTGCCCTATTTTGTGTAAAAGATTGGTTGCACAAGTAGTTATCCGCGCCGCTATTTATTCATGCAGAATGCAGCAAAGCCCCTGTCTGGTATTATCAGGCAGGGGCTTTGCTGCGACTATAGGCTATAGTATTTCAAAATCCATACTTGGTGAATTCATGTTATGTACCGGTCAGACCAGCCGCTGGTCTTCCAGCAGATTAGGCTTGAGCGCCTTATGTTCAATAGGAGAAGACAGTACGATCAGCGTTGTATAATCTCCATGGTTGCTAATGCGGTCTTCAAAGTCTTCCAGCTCACGGATCGAAGAAGTCACGACTTTGAGCAGATAATTATAGGCTCCACTGGTTCGATGACACTCCACAATCTCCACAGCTTCCCGGCAAAAATCCAAAAAATGCAAACCATCACTGGCTCGGAACAAATAATAAGCTGTAGACTGATGCCCAATCTTCTCTGGGGACAAGATCGCCCGGTAGCCCTGAATAATACCGCTCTCCTCCAGCCGCCTCACCCTTTCGGTCACAGCAGGCTGTGACAGTCCGACCTCCCTGCCCAGATCCGTCATCGAGATGCGTGCCTGCTGCTGCAAATGCAGCAGAATATTTTGATCTACCTGATCCATTTCTTTCCCCCTCCATCTTCATGCTGATCGATATACTGCAGACTCGATCCTTATACGCCAAATCCGTACATGAAGTGTAATCGTTTACCTGCTTAATCGTCGATATTTCTCCGGTTGTTATATGTATTAGTGCGATAGTATCACAGAAGCGGTATAGAGTAAATCCATCGGACCGCAAATAAAAAGACTCCATCCTAAGCGAAAAAGCCCGGAAGCTCCTCCGCTCATCATGGAGACAGACCTGTACTGTCGTTTATTTGCTGCTGGCTGTAGCCGTTTCCTGAAGAATGGATTTCATCAAAGGCACATAAATATGCCAGTAAAAAGCATCTTCGCTGTTCGGACGGTCAAATGTCAGCCAGCGCTTGAAGTTCTCCCAGCCCTGATACTTGCGCCAGAATGAATAGTGATCATAATCCGCATAGTCACCGGCAAAGTAGTAGGAGACATAGGTATCATGCTGCTGCCGGATCACAGCCGGGAATTCATAACTGATTCCGGCGGCTTGAAGCTTGCTCTTGCCATCATCCGTCAGTCCCAGATTGTAATTGGCCAGCACTTCTGCTCCTTCGGCAGGCTTCATCACGTCAAACCAGTAGTTGTAGCGAATCGTACTGTCCAGTCCGAGCCGGGCCTTGCCCTGGGTCGTCAATATCGTCTGCACGCCTTCTTCACCAATCTGCTTGCCTTGCTCCAATACGACCACCCGGCCATCTTCATGAACAAAGACTACGCCCGGTCCGGTATACGGCCAGCGGTTCGGATCACTGCCATCACCGCTCAGAAAGGCAGGTACTTCGCCGCCACGGGTCAGATCGCTAAAATACCTGCCGGTCCATCCTGTCCATTCTGCTCCAATAAGCGGATAGAATTCCTGGCGGGTACCTGGCTGTGTCGGAGTTGCCAGACTGTTGAATTCGGCGATCAGCGTCTTTACTCCGCCGCTCGTTACAGCACTGCGAATTCGCTGTATATCCGAGATGGTCAATCCTCCATAGAGCATACCTGCCGACAGATCACCAGCCGCCGAACTGTCCTTTTCATACTGCGCCCGTTCGATCCCGTACGTATCGGCTACATAGATCATATCGGTGCCCTTCAGATCCGCTGGCAGTCCGGTAGTCTCATATTGACGATCCGATTTTGGGAAAAATCCGTAATAATCACGGGTGTAATCATAAGACTGTTGATCTGCTTTAACGTATTTCTGCTGATTCAGCAACCAGACGAGTCCCTTGTGCTCACGATACGTCATATCAGGTACCGTTTTATCGAGGATGGCAACCTGCAGTGTGGTCGCCGGCTTCGCTTCCCACCATATCCACGGAGTCAGCAGCAGCACGACAACCAGCAGCGGAATCAGCCAGAATGTCCAGGTACGTTTACGTTTCATGGCTGTCCTCCATTTGTCCGGTTATCCGGTTTTTTGGAGTTCATGACACCGCCGCGTGCCATATCCCCCCAGCCTTGATTTTTACGACGAACAATCTGAATCAGTCCTTCAAATCGCCAAAGTGTCATAATCGGGCGATACCAGAAAGTCTCGGATAGCGCGAACAAAAACAGTCGCGTCAGATCCGCTACCCGGTTGTATCGTTTGAAGCACCATTCTTCGAACAGTACTGCTCCCATAGACAGCAGGGAACCGTATAAGAGCATAAGAAGGGCGAGAACCATCGTTATTCTCACGTCTACCGTATCGAGGAAAATCCCGACAATTACCGTAACTACGCCAGCCAGCTCTACCACTGGCCCCAGCAGCTCCACGAATAGAAAATAGGGCATGGAAATCATGCCGATTTTGCCATACTTGGGATTAAACAGCATGACTTTGTGGCGCCACAGACTCTCATACAGACCCCGATGCCAGCGAGTACGCTGACGACGCAGGATTTTGGCTTTCTCCGGGGCTTCGGTCCAGCAGACCGGATCGGGTACATAGACAATCTGTGCTTTGCTTTTCTTTTCCTGGATCCGGCGATGCAGTCGGACGATCAGTTCCATATCCTCACCGACCGTATCCACCTCGTAGCCGCCCACCTCGATCACCCAGCTCTTTTTAAAAATACCAAAAGCGCCGGATACAATCAGCAGCAGATTATGACGGCTGAGTCCAATTCGTCCCATCAGAAAAGCACGCAGATACTCAATAACCTGCATTACCACCAACGGTTTGCTGGACAGCCGTACACTCTCACGGCTCAGATACCCACTATCTACATAACTGCCATTGGCGATTCCAACACTGCCGCCTGTAGCGACAATCTCTTCATTGGGGCCGGCATCCATAATCGGCTTCATCACTTTGATAAAAGCATCCTGATCCAGCACCGTATCCCCATCCAGTGAGGCAAAATATGGATACTGGCACACATTGATGCCTACATTCAGCGCATCGGCCTTGCCGCCGTTTTCCTTGTCGACCAGCACCAGATTATTGTGCTGCAGCGAACGGTAAATGCCCCGGATCGGTTTGGTTGGCTTGCCGAGCCCCGACCAGCGTACCCGGCTTTTAACTTCTACCATGTCAAATTCATCGATCAGATACTGTACCGTCTGATCCTTGGAGCCATCATTGACGACCACAATCTCGAACTGCTTGTAATTGATACCCAGCAGCGAACGCACACTCCACACGATATTCAGTTCTTCATTATAGGCTGGCACAATAATCGATAGTGGCGGAGCCAACTCTTCTTCCAGTACCTGATCATACTGGCTCTCATTTAGATCCTTTTCCCGATTCAGCTTCCGGGCAGCCACGAAGAACAGAACGACATAAGCGATACTGACGGCAACGACATAGATCATAATAATAATGCTAACAATCTCGAATATGGTTCCTGTAATATTAAGCCAGATTCCGCTCATATTGTTTCCTTTCCAGCGTCTCCTCCGCCATCTCGCGCGCATAGCGGTCCGCATGTTCACCGGCAGCTACCTTTTCCAGCAGCTCCAGTCCATTTTTGTAGGCAGCCAGGGATTCTGCCGCCTGCTGGCGAACCCGGTATGCCGAATCCCCCAGCATCTCCTCCAGATAAGGCACGAAAATATCTTCACGGATATTGCCCATTACTCTTGCCCGCATCAGCCGCTCCGGCCAGGAGGCCTGCTCCACCGTATGATCGTGCTCATTCTCCATCTGCTCTACCAACTGCCGCGTTGCTTCCGGCGTCAGATAGCCAAAGTTGGAAATTGCCTTGAGCGAACGGATACGCAGCTCACTATCTTCTCCAACCAACTGGCGTTCCAGCAGATTCAGCACTTCGGCAGAACGAATATTACGAATACGAAGCGAATCGATAAAGCTGCACCGAACCCGAAACGGATACTGTTCAAATTCGGCAATCAGCTCTCCCTGTAGTTCATCATTCAGTGGAAGCAGAATCTGCAGCAACTGACTGTCGGACAGATCATGATTATTCTCCCGCAGATATTCAGGTACACGGTGGCTGTTCAATTTGGAAAGAATCCGCAAAATCTGAAAGTATTCCTCTTCCGAACACTGGGGATCATTCATCCATTCGAGCAGATCCTTTTCCATGGAATTCATCTGGAATTGCTCGATCCAGAGCAAGGTGTTCATGCGGGTACTCCACTGACGATCATGCAGTGAATGTTCATATTGGCTGGAGAAATACTTTTCCGCAAAGTCATAAATCCGGCTGCGTTCTTCGGGAGTACGGCTGATCGAGAGCCTGTGCAGCAGAGCTTCCTGGATCGCCTCCATCCGAAAAGGCTCTTTGGTAGACAGCCGGCGCGATGTCTCTCCGGTCAACAAGTACTCTTCCAGTACCGAATCGGATTGTTCCAGTTCCTTGCGCAGCTTGTAGACAGCAGCCTCTCTGCGATTGAAGCTTGATTTGCGTATAGCCAGATAGACATACAGCGCAACCAGCGCAATCAGCATCACTGCACAGAGCCATAAGACAACGGTCAGTACGGAATCAGGGTCCATGCTGTTCATAGTCCCATCCTCCCCAGCAGGCGCCGGATGCGTGCTTCCAGTTCGACAATACTGAACGGCTTGGTCAGGTAATCATCCGTTCCAGCCCGGATAGCTTCCGCGACTTCACGGTCATCTCCAACACTGGTCAGCATAAGAACCATATAATTGGCGCGCATCTCCATGCTGCGAATACGGCGCAGCACTTCCATGCCGTTCATGCGGGGCATCATCCGGTCCAGGATAACGACATACTGCGCATCCTCTCCATGCCATGGATCTGTGAAAAATTCTTCCCCATCGCTGAATGTTCTAATCTCCAGCGTATGTTCGATATCCAGTCCGCCAAGCCTTTTGCTGAGCATACCACGGATCAGATCGTCGTCGTCGATAATAGCCAGCCGCCACGGTTTTACCCCGGCAGGCGGCACAGGAGCCTGTTCTACCTCGGCTACCTGTTGGCTAACCAGTGTCCGCTCCTCGTATCCCATCCATTCCAGTGTACCGCGCCGTCCACCGGTCTCACCGGTCGATTCACGTTCGCGAATCGTATCTACCTGAAGCGGTAAAGAAGATGGTCTGGAGGAAGACATTTCAGAATCATTCGACCAGGAGGTTCCTTGGACTTCATCAGGAATAGTCGCTGCAGATGCTGTAGATACCGATACTTCAACACTATCCACTGCAGTCCGTTCTTGTTGCAGCGGCACTGACTGATTCGCAACTTCTGCGGTCAACATAGACGATTGCTCTTCCTGATCGCCAGAAAAAATGGGCTTTTTGTCTGCATATTTCTTGAGTCGTGAAGAAACCGAAGACAGCAGCGTTTCTATCTGATTCGTTGCTTTAACCTCTTCATGGACTGCAGAAAATTGAACTTCACTTGCTGCGGCAGATGGTTCCGGCTTGGATACTACAGCCGCTGAAGATGGTTCACCGGGCATCTCTTCAAATGGACGAACTGGACGCGGTTCCGTAATCCGGCGACGCTCCGGCACGATCATTACACCATCATGCCTGCGCTTGGCTTCTGCTACAATACGCAGAATCTGGTCATAACAGGACTGGGCTGTCATGCCTGGCTTGAGTTCCAGTACACCTGCCGAAAAAGTAACCCGATAGCTGTCCGGGCCAATCAGATGTTCTTCTCCTTCCAGGCGTTCGAGCAGCTGATTGGCAAAGGAAACAGCTTCTTTCTCCCGTATTCCCGGTTGAAGCAGATAAAACCGATCATACCGATCACGTGCCCAGATATCCTGCGGTCCAAGCGAACGACGGACCAGATCGGAGAAATAACGCAGCAGCCGATCGCCTTCAGCATAACCAAATCGTTCATTAATATGGCGGAAACTGTCGAGATCGAACAGGGTTAGGACAGCGGGTTCATGTTGGTCTGCAAGTCGCTGCAGATGACGAACCAGTTCCTGGGCAAAATAGCTGCTGTTATAAGCACCTGTCAGTTCATCCGACATAAGCAGTGTATTCAGCTTCATCCGCCGCTGTACCTGATGACGGATACGCAAAATAAATTCTTCCATATCCAGCGGTTTGCCAATAAAGTCATCAGCTCCCGATGCATAGGCACGCAGCCGCGTATCCCGGTCTGCACTTGTACTCATCAGAATAACCGGAATCAGATACTGTTCACTCCGTGCCTGAATTTCCCGCAGCAGTTCAAATCCATCTTTGTCCTGCAGCAGTACATCGAGAATAATGCAGTCAGGCTTCATATTATAAAAAATCTCCATCGCCCGGGTTCCGTCCGAAGCGGCAAATGTCATATAGCCCGCCTGCTCCAGCTGATCCTTGAGCATTTGCAGCAGACTCGTATCATCATCCACCACCAGTAATGTACCTTGATACGCCGGAGCTGGCTGTACTTCCGGCTCCGTTGCAGGCATATCGTCTTTTTCCGGATCTTCATCCGCCAGCAAAAACAAATAAACCATCGGTGCCAGCAGCTCTCGAATCTGCTCTGCTGACCACACCTGCTCCCCTTCCGGGTCCAGACGTTCTATCAATTCTGCAGATACATTAAACCAGTCTTCCAGTCCAATTGTGCCGGAGGTTCCTTTGGCAGAATGCACCAGACGATACAGCTCCGGCTCGGGTGTCATTTGACCAGATAACGTCATTTTTTTGATTTTATCTTTCATCTGTTTGATAAAAAGCCGCTGATATTTATCCATACTGCCTCCTCCGGCTGTTCTGCATTTACGCTTTTATGGTGCGGCGCCAACGAAGCAGCCAGTTTTCTATCCGAAATAATTTCCTTTTACTGTTCCATTACCCATTTTAGAGGAGATATCAGTCTTCTTCGCCCAGCAGATCCACACTAATAAAGTCTTCGTTGACCTGCATTTGTACGGCATGTAGTCCATTCTTTTTCAGTGCCGACTGAATTACCTGCTCATTGTGCCCGGCAATCACCACATCGGTGGTATGGGTTCCGCGCTGAATCAGGGCAATACCGAGCTCCTTCATCCGCTCTACGGTAAATGGTTTTTGCAAGTACTTCTCGTTGGGTTTCTCGGCAAAATCACCTGGCTGATCAAGCGCGGACGAGACAATAACAGGTACATGACGGCTGGCTTCCCGGCCTTTGAGGATGCTGATAAAATCCCAGCCGCTACGCGATCCGGACAGCCGAATATCTACAATGCACAGCAGGGGCGGCTTCTCGCTCCGCTCCAGACTGAGTATGGCGGCTTCGGCAGTATTCAGCGACAGGATATCGTACTGCTGCTCTTCAAAGGTAGCCCGGATAAGTCCAGACAGATTATCATCGTCTTCGATAATAACGACTTTGTTGTCCAGTTGCGGGACAATGAACTTGGGTAAGCGCACAGCAAACGTACTGCCTTCACCCAGACGGGAATCAAAATAAACCTCTCCGCCCAGATCGCGCACAATTTCGCGTACAATTGCCAGCCCCAGGCCGGTTCCGCCAATCTGGCGACGATCCGAATTATCCACCCGGTAAAATTTACCGAACATTTTGTCGCGGGCTTCATCCGGTATGCCAAGTCCATAATCCTGTACCTCGGCGATCCAATCTGTTCCGCCATCGATAATCCTCACATCGATCTGCGGTTGACCCGGTGAATACTTCACTGCATTACTGATCAGATTATGCATCACCTGGGTAATACGATCGGTATCCCCTTCCACAAAGCAAGCTGACTCCGGCAGCTGTATCTGAATATGATGCTCCTGCTTGCCATCCCACTGACGGGCAACATCGTGTACTACCTGTCTCAGATCAAATGGCACCCGGGTATAGTTTTGCTTGCCGGACTCCATCCGCTGCAGATCCAGAAAATCACTAATCAGATTGGACAAACGGTTGGCTTCCCGGTGAATCGTCTCCATATATTTGCGCGACTTCTCCGGCTTCACTTCACGATGCAGCAGAATCTCCACAAAACCGAGGATACTCGCCAGCGGAGTACGCAGTTCATGGGAGACGATGCTGACAAACTCATTTTTCATCTGATCGGCTTGTTCTTCTTCGGTACGATCACGGAATACCAGCAGATAATAGTCCTTCATATCGGCTCCCGTAATCGTATTGATATACAATTCCAGATAATAAACGGAACCATCTCGGCCTCTGAGAGAGAACTGGGTCTTCCAGTCATTCGCCGCGCCCTCGATCGCCTGCTGAATCTGTGCACCCAGATTCTCTGCATGAACGCTGTGTGTATCCAAATAATCACCCAACGCCATAATGCTTGCACCTGTGCGCAGATCCGGCAGTACACGGCTGACCTGCTTATTGGAAAAGGATACTATTCCTTCCCGATCACACAGCACCAGTCCTTCATGCAGCGAATCGATAATTTCCTGAATAGCATCCCGCTGCTGTCGAATCATCAGCTTTTCTACTTCCAGTTCGGCATTCAGTTCTTCCAGTCGAATGCTCTGTTTGAGACGTTCTTCTCCCGCGAGCTGTGCCTGATAAGCCATGCCAAACTGGTTGATCAGCCCTTCAGTCAGCATCTTGTCATGAATCTGTACTGCTGCACTTCCATAGCTGGTCAGCAACAGAAAACCGATGATTCTCATCTGGTCATCACACAGCGGATAATAATGATCATCCGCACGTTCGTATCCCATATGAATACCGCGTTCTTCGCCGCTCAGTACGCGGCTGCGTACGATAGATCTTTTTTCTTCCATGACCTGAAGCGCCGGACCGAACAATGCGGTTCCATCAGGCTGCTCCATATGCCCAGGCCATCCGATCGCATGAATGGTATGAAATACCGAAGTATCCTGCTCCGACTGAATAACGAGCATCAGTGCATCATGATAGGTCGCCTGTAGCAGCGCTCGCAGGCTGTTTTCCAGAAACTCGCTCATAGTGGTGAATCCGGTCAGCTTTTCCTGATAGGAGTTAATCAATTGCAGCTGTCTCTCCCGCTCGGTCAGCTTGGCCAGTATCACTTCCTGTTCATGCTGCTGTACCAGAATCTCTTCATTTTGTGCTTCCAGTTCATCATGCTGTTCAGCCATATGCCTCAGATTTTTTTCCAGTTCCTGATGACGTTCCTGCAGCTGGTCGCTCATATGATTAATACCGTCCATGAGTCCACCGATCTCGTCTTCATTTATCCGCTGATCCAGTCGTACATGTTCTCCCTGACTGATACGGCGGACCGCAGATTCCATCTGTATGACAGGCTTGACGATCAGCTCCCGCAGATAACGGATCAGCAGGAGCGCTGCTATTAATCCGAGCACAATAAATACCAGTGGTATAAACAGCACCAGTGAATTGAGCTGCTGGCTCTTCTGCATCAGCATCGTCACTTCATCACGTTCATTAGTGATCATCTGTTCCATTTCTTCATTTACAGCGCTCACCAATACAGTCGTCGTCCCGGATAGACGCTCAATCTCCCCCTGATTGTCCTCCTGCTTCATCTGCTGAATAGCGGGGAAATAGCTGAAATATTCCTCGCTCTGGCGAACCAGACTATCCAGCTGTGCAGCCATACTGGTAGAGTGGTTGGATCGTGCGCGATAATCTTCAAGTTCGCTACGGAATTGATCCCTGTCGGTACGCGCCGCTGTCAGAAAATCTTCACGGTCAAACGCCAGATACGCACGGAAGTTGGATACCGTAGAGCGATAACCTTCTTCCATTTTTTGCAATCGGTTCTGCTGATCCAGATGATAGTTGATCTGATCCGTGATCTGCGAGACCTGCTGCTTAAACATCCATTCCACTGCAAATACAATCAGTCCAAAAATCAGAAAGATAACGATAGTCCACCGGGCAATTCTGCGCGCCAATCCCCCGCCGGCCTGCATCAGTTATCCCTCTGCGTACCGGATAACAGTTCTTCTACGGCATCCAGCAACTGTAGCGGACTGAATGGCTTGGAAATATACAGGGTAACTCCCGCCTGTTCCGCCCGCATCCGATCTTTTTCCTGTGCTTTGGCAGTTAACAGAATAATCGGCTTGTCCTCATTGACACTGCCGCTACCACGTAGCCATTCGCAGACTTCAATCCCGGTGGCTTCCGGCATCATATAATCGAGAATGATCAGATCATAAGATTGTTCCGCCAGTTTTTCTTTTGCCAGTCCGCCGTCTTCGGCTTCCGTTACTTTGTACCCTTCATCTTCCAGTGTCTCCAGCAGCAAAAATCGCAGCGCAGGTTCGTCCTCCGCTATTAAAATCTCAAATGATGACATCATCGATTCCTCCCTGTATATTAAATATGATGAAATGAACATTTGCTGTTATATACTAATTAACAATAAATGGACTAATTTAAAAACAATAGCAATTTAATTTTAACATAATTATACTTTTCTGCTTCTGTTTGTCTGATCACGAATCACCTTTGCAAAAGTTTGCTTTAGTGTTGAGACAAGTATCTCATTCCAGACATTCTTTTATCGATGAGCAGTAAACGGCCAGACTTCCTTCTTTAATGTCGGTCAGCAAGTGTAATATACAAATAGGACCTAATGCGTAATCTGCTGCTTTCCTATCAGGACATTGCGATCGCACAGAGCGACGTATATAACTTATTTACGGAGATTCTGTATGTATGGATTGGCGGTACCTGCAGACTCTATTTCAAAATTTAAACCGTCGAAAGATGTTCATACGGGTAATCGTGTGCAATAGGGTTGATCCCCAAAATATGATATACTAATAAAGTATTTTACTGTATGTTCCATGTCCTGCTGGACACCAAGCATTTTGTTTATTCAAAGGTAGTTTGTAGTTCAACATATTTTATATTCCGGAGAGGGGTTTGTCCTTTATCATGTTACAATTCAGTCCCTCCTTTTTACAGATAGGCTCTACTGTCGGTCTGCTGGTTATCGCTCTGACCGCTATTCTCGTACGTTCCCGGACCAATCGCCGGCCGGTTAACGCCAAAAAGATTCTGATTCCACCGCTCGGCATGAGTACCGGTTTTTTCATGTTTGTGGTGCCTGATTTTCGGGTGACCTGGCTGTGGGCATTGGGTGCTTTTCTGGTGGGCTGGTTTATTTTCTCGTATCCGCTGATTCGCGGAACCCGGTTTGAACATAACGGGACCGATGTAGTTGTACAGCGCTCCAAAAGTTTTTTGTTTATTCTGATCGGACTGCTGCTGGTTCGTCTACTGCTGCATCGCTTTATCGAGCATTACATTACCATCCCGCAGACAGCAGGTGTATTCTTTATTCTGGCATTTGGTACGCTGCTTCACTGGCGGCTTGATATGTTCCGCAAGTATCGCAAGATCACCGAAGCTGCCGATTCCAAACCAACCGTATAACTGCATAATTAAAGTAAACTTGTCGCAGGCCGCTATACGTTCCGAGAGGATACATGCAGCCGCCTGCGAAGCGTTATCCTGCGCACGATATCTCTTCAAACACGGTAGATATTTGCAAAATAATAAACGGAAATATAATCAAAAAAGCTAGCCATCCGGTCTGATCCGGAGGCTAGCTTTTTATTTAAACTTCATAATGAATAGAGAATATAAGATTTTATTCTTCTGCTACTTTCACCAGCTGTTTACCCAGATTCTCACCGGTAAACAGTCCGAGGAAAGCTTCAGGAATCCGGTCAAATCCTTCTACGATGTTTTCTTTGTATTTCAGCTTGCCTTCGCGTACCCATTGTCCCAGTTCCTGCAATGCCTGTACGTTCTCATCGGCATAATCGCCCACCAGGAATCCTTTGAGTAATACCGTACGAGTTAGCAGCGCTGGCAGAATACGTGGTCCAAGCTCGGGGTTTTCCTGATTATACAGCGAGATTTGTCCGCATAGCGGAATACGTGCATTACGGTTCAACTGCTCAATAACAGCATCGGTAATATCCCCGCCTACATTTTCAAAATAGACATCGATACCGTCCGGACATGCTTTTTGCAGCGCTTCACGAATCGGCTGGTCTGTTTTGTAATTAATGACTTCATCAAATCCCAGCTCTTCCTTGAGATAACGGTTCTTCTCATCGGAACCCGAGATGCCGACGACCCGTGCACCCTTGATTTTACCGATTTGTCCGGCGATCATACCAACAGCGCCACCTGCGCCGGATACGACCATCGTCTCGCCCGGCTTCGGATCACCGATGCGCAGTGTACCATAATAAGCAGTCAATCCAGTCATACCGAGTACGCCAAGTGCGGTAGTGATCGGCGCCAGCTCCGGGTCAACCTTGCGCTGACCGTTACCATCCACGATTGCATACCGCTGCCAGCCCCAGCCGCCTGCGATAATATCGCCTTCCTGATAGTCGGGGTGCTTGCTGCTCAGAACCTTGCCGACCGAGCCACCAGTAATTGGCTCTCCCACCTGGAAGGGTGCCGCATACGATTTGGCATCTTTCATCCGTCCGCGCATATAAGGATCGACAGAGACGTACAGTGTCTTAATTAACAGCTGTCCTTCTTCCGGACTACCCAGTTCCGCCTTGTTAAACGAAAAGTTCTCCATTGCAGGTGTACCCTGCGGACGACTCGCCAGTGCAATATATTCATTTTGTTCTTCAGCCATGTTGATTCCTCCCAAAAGTATAAGTATCTGCGTTCCATCATATAGAACATCCACATGCCCAATGATCCCTTTTATTCAGTATCGTTGGCATGCCACCTTTTATTATTACCCTTCTTACCTGAAATTAAGATGAAATTTATCTATTTATATATCATTGCTTGGATGATCAACGACTTGTTTATCATCGTTGGACATTTTATTTTTGCTTAACTGTACTGTTCATTTGCTCTTTTACCGATATTTTATTGGAGATCGCTTTGATTTTCGTTCTTTGTTTCATTTTCCAAAGATCAAATAGGTATTATTGTTCGCTTTTGAGTATGTATAGGCAGAAAATCAGTCACATTTCCTATCTTTTCTAACCCACAAGTTAATTATTATGACATATTTCCTTATTATCATTCCGATAAAAGTATGTATAATAGTAAATATGGAAAGTTAACTAACATTTAAATTCACTACTCATCCTACTTTAACTTATGTATTTCCCGGCAAGGTCGGGAATATCTTATTATTACGAATAGCAGGAGGGCTGTACAGCGTGGGTAAAAAGAACAGAAAAGTAGCAATTGTCGGCGTAGGAATGGTCGGGGCAGGATGTGCCTATTCAATGATTAACCAGTCGATTGCCGACGAGATTATGATGGTTGGACGTACCCATGAAAAGGCAGTCGCCCAGGCGCTGGATCTGTCGCACTGTATGGACTTTACGTCCCATCGTACCAAAGTATACGCAGGTACACTGCATGACTGCGGAGATATGGATATCGTCATCATTACAGCGGGTCCCAACCCCAAGCCAGGGCAAGACCGGATGACCCTGCTGCACGAAGCAGCCGAGATTGTACGCGAGATTACCGATCCGATTATGGCAAGTGGATTTGATGGTATATTCATCGTTGCCGCCAATCCGGTAGACGTGGTCACTTACCTCACATGGCAATACTCCGGTCTGCCGCGTGAACGCATTATTGGTACAGGCACATCCATTGACTCTTCTCGTCTCAAAACCATTCTGTCCGATGTATTCTCGATCGATCCGCGCAGCGTACACGGTTATGTCCTGGGTGAACATGGTGAATCCCAGTTCGTCGCCTGGTCACATGTGACAATTGGCGGTAAGCCGCTGCTGCATATTATGGAACAACATGCTCTCCGCTTCCCCGAGCTGAGTCTGGATGATGTAGCGCTCAAGACAAGGGATGCCGGCTGGGAGATCTTCACTCGCAAAGGCCATACCCAGTTTGGAATCGGCAATGCCCTCGCTCATATCGCCCGCTCGATCCTGTACGACGAGCACCGGATTATTGCTGTATCTTCCATTCTGGATGGAGAATATGGCGAACAAAATGTATGCGCAGGCGTACCGGCCATCATTTCCGGAGAAGGTATACAGGAAATCATTGAGCTGCGACTGGATGACAACGAACAGCGTCAATTCCACCATTCCTGCCAGGTTATTCGCTCGGCAATTGAACAGGTTCAAGTAATGGTGTAAGACGTTCGACGATTGACCACTGATATGTAGGCCGTTATATGCACAAAGCCATACGCCCATATCGAACTTACAGTTAAGGAAAAAAGCGAATACTGAATATAGTAATATAAGCTCATAAGACCCAGTGATTTATAGGTATTGTCTATGAACTTATAGGCAGATAGCGATCATATGGATATGTAGAACCCGGTGGTTAATTCGGGTTCTTTCTGTTTCAGTATTTTGCTTTTATTATTACTCTGTAGCCTATTTGACTACATACCGGATGTTAAAAGACTACATAAAACATCGCATTGAATAAGATACTGAGTTGGGATATGCTGGAATATAATCATCAACCTTTTGGAAAAGGAGCTCGCACTGTGCATCCACTGCTCAAACATTATTTATGGGTTACACTGCTAACTTCGGTCATTGTTCCTGTCTTGCTCTTGATTATGGATAGAGATTCGGACACCGATCTGATCCATTTCAGCCGTGGAGAACTCATCGCAATGGTTATCTTCGCGGTAATGATCACCTGGAGCTTTATTTTGATCGGCGGAGGTCTGTTATCTGCGCTGCTTCGTTATTTTGTAGCACAACGGCTGGTACTGCCCTTTTTTCTGGCTATTGCACTGGTTCTATATGTAGTCTCTATCTTGGCTGCACTAAATATACAAATTTTGCCGATTTATATAGCCGTATTTGGACTGTTCGATGCACTGCTATATAGAAACAAAGACCAACGGTTACAAAAAAGCACCGATACATGACTATAATGTATCGGTGCTTTACCATATTCTCTTAGCCTCCCTATTCTTTTATGCTTCCCGCTTCGTTTAATATAGTGATAATGATTTAAAAGAGAGGCTAATTGTCTATCATTTCAGATCATGCTATAAAGATAATAGTATGATCTTTTAATCCTCATTAACAATACAAACGAAATGCTGAAAACTTTAAAGAAAATACCTCTGCCAAGGCTATGCTCTAATCCAAACAAAAAAACGAAAAGAGAGCCAATATACTGGTTCTCTTTTCGTTTTTTGAATTTCAATTTTGCTTGCGGTTGCATAAAATGAAGCATAGAAAGGTATACTCCTGCTTAGAGACAAGATTTATCGCTCTGAATAATATCCAGCAACCTTTTGAAGATATTTTTGGTTGTCTTAGATCCTAGTCTAAGCCTTTATTTCACTTTAATTTATTTAATTAAGACAGGATTTGCGATACCGATCTTTGTATAGATGTGTGAGTCTGTGCAGTCAAATCTGATTTCTAATTCCTGTACTCCACTTATTGAGACAGATGCTTGATTCAAAATAACTCCTTGTACAGCATTTCCAGTCCACAGCTCTTTTCCATCTCCATAGACTGATATTTTACCGCCCGCTCCGCCTGTTCCAGACTCAATAATAGTCATTGAACCATACTCGAAATTAAGTTGCTTGTATTGTCCCTTTATATTGTAACTTTGTGATTGCGTTTTAGGAGAGTATGCCGATACTATTGCCGAAATTGTCTTAAAAACTTCCCTGCTTTTACCTGGAACCATATTATTAGTACCAGTTTTAACTTCGCCGGTTACATTTAAAGGCGCCAAATCATTTAAATTTTGTTGCCCTCCAACTACATCTCCAATGAGCACTGATTTTGTAGTTCCATCCCAAGCAACCTTTTTGTCTACCATTTCTCCAACCATTTTCAAAGGAACATAAGTGGTTCCATTGTAAGAAAGCGAGGCGGGAACAGCAGTCCCGTTATTATTATATTTTCCGTTTAAAGGCGTTTTATCCACATTGTTTACAACGAATTTAATAGGATCTAAACTAACTTCAATCTGAGTTGTAGCACCGAAGGCTATTCCTCCAAAAAAAACGGCACCTAATGTAAAGCCGGTCACACCATACTTTATTTTTTTCATTACACTCATACAAACCCCTCGCTTCTTTAATATACATGTTTATGATCCAAAATGCCTATTTATCATATCTCATCTCTACCATTTTTACCATAAAAATAATCTGTAATACTCATTGAAAAAAAAGAATAACCATCTAGAGTTAGTCAAACTCCATTTTAGATGGTTATTCCTATCTAAAAACACTTTAAAATTATAGAATATTTCTCTATACGCTTAATCGTTCAAACAACAAAAAAGAACTATGGACATAATAGTTTATAAGCTGTATAAGAGGAAAACGGAAGAAAATTAAAACTGTATTTAAATCTTGATGAATCTTTTCACTCTAACTTCGATGGGCTCGAATGATTGATACAAGTGCGAAACAAACCCGAATGATAGCATTACAGACTATTGTTACATATAATCTTTTGTACGTTCTTATCCGTCCTCTTACTTCACCGTCATAACTGGACATTCCGCATGCTGAATGACCTTATGACTTACACTGCCAAGGAACAATTCGGAAACTGCACTTTTGCCGCTTGTTCCCATAATGACCAGATCCATCTTTTCATCGTTGGCAGCATCACAGATCACAGTCGCCGGATCACCGGTATGATAACGAACTTCGTACTGCACACCTGTCGTATTCAGATACGTACGATACGGCTCGGTCACTGCATGCCCTTCTTCATCCAGACGCTCATCCACATCCACTCCCAGCGGCGGCTCTGCTACCATCATCACCGGATTCACATGCAACACCGTTAGATGACTGTCTGCTTTCAAAGATTTCACCAGCTGCACCGCATGCTCTAATGCGCGCTGCGCATGCTCCGAACCATCTACCGCTACCAGTATACGCTCATACGTTGAACTTCCCTGTACTTCTGACATGATCTGTTCCTCCATTTCATCTATTGATATCTGTCAGCCGGCTATAGGCTCTACACCCTGCTTTAATCTTTTCAACGCTCCGTACACTTACTCATGAAGCCTACTTTTGAAGTGCCTTTAATTTCTGTTCCGTTCTGCATTACTATCTTTTAGCTCTTCAGATCATTTATCCTGCTCAAATTCAAACTCTTCGCACCAAGCGGAGCAAAGAGAATTCTGCCAATTACCGACATTTAAGCAGGGAGATCGACTACCATGTGGTCATTCCAGATCTCCCTGCTTAACCGGAGGGAATGGCAGAATCTCTTTGCGCAGCGGATGATGCAAACAAGCAATATCAATGCCCGTGCGACACATCAATTCCCGCCAGATGGCGACGACGTACCACCAGCACGATAACCGCTACCAGCACCATCGCACCACCAAAGTAAAACGGAGTCGCCGAGTTGTACCATTCTGCCAGTTTACCAGCCAGGAACGGCGATACCGCACCACCGAGGAAACGAACAAAGCTGTACGCTGCAGAAGCAACCGAACGTTCGACCGGAGCCGATTCCATTACCGCTGTAGTAATCAGCGTATTGTTGATACCAAGGAAAATACCGGCAACGATAACACCGATAATAACCAGTGTCGGCGAACCAAAGGCTGCGCCCAGACCCATGAACACCAGATCCAGTGCGAACAGGGTCAGCATGACACCCATCGAACCTGCCAGGTTAAAGCGTGCTTGCAGCTTCGGTGCCACAAATACGGAAGTAATCGCCAGCAGAATCCCCCAGCCGAAGAACACATAACCAAGACCATGCTCATCCAGTCCCATTACATACGGAGAATAAGCCATCAGGGTAAAGAAACCAAAGTTATACAGAAAAGCAACAATCGCCAGCGTTTTCAGTGCCGGGAATTTCAGTGCGCGGAACGGATCCGCCAGAGTGCTACGTGTTTTTGGCTTTGGAATCTTGGGCAGCATAATCATAATAAAGATAAAGCCGATCAGCATCAGTACACTAACACCGAAGAAAGGACCTCTCCAGGAAATCGAGCCCAATTCGCCGCCCAGCAGCGGGCCGACCGAGATACCAAGACCCAGTGCAGCTTCATACAAAATGATAGCTTTGGCTGTACCGGAAGTGGACAATCCTACGATAGCAGACAGCGCAGTTGCGATGAACAGCGCATTACCGAGTCCCCAACCACCGCGAAATCCGACGATCTGACCGATCGTATTGGAATAACCACCAAGTGCCGAGAAAATAATGATCAGTACAACGCCGCTGAGCAATGTCCATTTGACACCGATACGGCTGGATACGACGCCGGTAATCAGCATTGCCAGACCAGTCACCAGATTATAACTGGTAAATAGCAGAGATACCTGACTTGGCGTTGCATTCAATTGACTCGCAATCGCCGGTAGAATAGGGTCAACCAATCCCAGACCCATAAATGAAATAACACAGGCAAAAGCAACGGCCCATACGGCTCTAGGCTGGGATAATAATCCGCCCTGCTGTGGCAGCTGCTTTGCAGTCGCTGGTTTACTACTCATAATGAAAAACTCCTCCTTGATCCTGCTGATTCACATCAAAATCATTTTATTGTTTTGCTAAGTATTTAGAGACAAAAGGAAAAACCGGACCCATCGGATACCCGGTGTGTGTAAAGAACGCCTGTTGTAAAGAAAACAAAAAGGAATGAAGTGTACTTCAGAGACACTAATGTATCCATTGACATATTAACCACTAATCTGAAATCTATTCAGTCACTAACCAAATGACTGCTAAATCGTATCAATTCTCTGCTTCACTGTTCAGCCTCGCCAGTCCTTCGCGAACCTGCTCACGCAGCTGTTCAGCTTCCGCTTTAAATGAATGAATCGTACGAATCTTCTCTTCCATCATTTCTAGCTGCTCACCCAGTGTACGGTCAATCTGTTCCAATTGGTGTCGGCGCTCCTCATGATCAGTGATGCTGCGATAACGTTCGCGCTGCCCTCTCAGCATCTCGACCACTTCGATATACCGCTGCAATTCCTGCAAGGAGAATCCCAGCACATCACGCGCACTGATGATTTTCTTGAGCCGCTCGATATCTTCACGTGTGTACAGCCGGGTATTACCATCGCTTCGCTGCGGTGACACGAGTCCGATCTCTTCATAGTAACGAAGGGTACGCTTGGTCAGATTACACTCGGTTGCCACTTCATCAATTTTGTAGAGTGTTATGGTGCCCACCTTCTCTTTATTTAAATATTTACATATCTTATATGAATATAATAGTACTATCTCACGTTAACGTCAACGTTATTAAGAAAATAAATTGATTTTTTTCAGAAAAAGATATCATTTATTATGATATGAGCTTTGTATTTTGTTTCAGCAGTCAGGTATGCTATGGTGAATAAGATCCTGAAAGCGAATACCAAATTTCAATCAGCAGGAGGAATCCATGAATATCACCAAATCACAAGCTTATATTGAACTAACTATCGCCAGCTGGGAAAATACGTCGCTGGGCGCCACACTGGCCGAGATCGTCCGCCGTCAAAGGCAGTACCAAAATGATTATGTAGAAGTGCATCAAGTTGTGGAACTATTCAAAACCGAGGATAAAGCTGATTTTCTGGTCATTCTGAATGTGATTCGCGATGTGGACAATCCCGGCAATCCTGTTCCTCAAGAGACCTAATCAGATAAACTTGTACCTAGAATAATATATCTATCCTTATATAAAATAACGATCGCTCTTAAGCCATCATGCGCGATAAACGAACGGCATATACAATTCGAAGTCCTGAACATTTATAGGCATCGTCTCACGTGTATGTCAGGAAATAAAAAAGCCTCTGCTGCCCGGAAAAGTCATTCTCCGGGCGCAGAGGCTTTGCTGTGAGCAGAAATACTCCAACTGCTTTTGGCAAAGCAGCAGATAGGCATTTCTGTTCTATTTATTTGTTAATCTTATTTACTGGATTTCTCAACAGCGTGACCGCCAAATTCGTTACGCAGGGCAGCTACAACTTTACCTGTGAATGTATCATTGTCCAGGGAACGATAACGCATCAGCAGGGACAGCGCGATAACTGGCGTTGCCATTTGCAGATCCATAGCTTCTTCCACAGTCCATTTACCTTCACCGGAAGAGTGCATGATACCCTGGATTTCTTCCAGACGACCATCTTTGGCAAATGCATTTTCAGTCAGTTCCATCAGCCAAGAGCGGATAACGGAGCCATTGTTCCATACGCGTGCCACTTTTTCGTAGTTGAAGTCGTATGGGCTTTTCTCCAGAACTTCGAAGCCTTCACCGATTGCTGCCATCATACCGTACTCGATACCATTGTGGACCATTTTCAGGTAGTGACCGCTGCCTGCTTCACCAGCATACAGATAGCCGTTTTCTACAGAAGTATCGCGGAAGATTGGTTCTACGATTTCCCAAGCTTCTTTGTCGCCACCAACCATATAACAAGCGCCGTTACGAGCACCGCTCATGCCGCCGGAAGTACCTGCGTCCATGTAACGAATGCCGCTCTTTTTCATTTCGTTGTAGCGACGGATGGATTCTTTGTAGTGGGAGTTCCCTGCTTCGATCACGACATCGTTCTCGGACAGCAACGGAGCCACTTCAGCCAGTACGGAATCTACTACGCCGTGAGGTACCATTACCCATACCACGCGTGGAGCTTCCAGTTTGCTGACCATTTCAGCGATTGTATCTGCACCTTGTGCGCCCAGACCGGACAATTCTTTTACCGCTTCTTTGTTCAGGTCAAATGCAACCACTTCATGATTATGATCCATCAGGTTTTGTCCCAGATTCATACCCATTTTGCCTAAGCCAATCAGTCCGATTTTCATTGTATAGTCCTCCGTGTTGTTGGGGATGTTGTATCCCTCTTTTTTTGGTCGTACTCTCTATCCACTGCGGCGAGTGTATCCCACTCACCCCGGACGCATTGCTATACGTCCGCATCTATACCGCATTGTATGAATACACAAAGCGGTTTTACAAAGCCGGAAACCGGCTCTGAAAGCATGGAGAATACGCTCTGTTCATCATTAACCAGAGCGTATGCCACTCATTCAATTGTATAAGGATCAGGTGTAACTAGCGTACAACTGTACTTTCTCTAACAGGTGCTGGTGCCTGGTCTCCAAGCCAGCGGAATCCCTGTTCAGCCAGCAGCGCGTTGGATGCTTCCGGACCATAGGTGCCAGCTGCATAATCATGAACCGGCAGGCTGTTGTCTGCAAAAGCTTCCAGCATCGGCTGGATCCACTGCCAGGACAGTTCCACTTCATCCCAGTGAGCGAAGAAAGTAGCGTCGCCGTTCAGCGCATCGCCAATCAGCAGTTCATAAGCTTCCGGATCATTATCCGTACCCATCACGAACTCGGAAGTCATTGGCTCCAGCTGACCGGTTTTGACATTGCGACGGTTCAGCTGCAGGGTGATTTTCTCTTCCGGATTGATGCTGATTGTCAGCATATTCGGCTGGCCATCGCAATCTACACAGATATCATTGTTTTGCATGGTGTTTTTGAATTCCACGACGATGCGTGTGGATTTTTCTTTCATGCGTTTACCGGTACGGATGTAGAACGGTACGCCCTGCCAGGAGAAATCATCTACCCAGACGCGTGCAGCTACAAATGTATCGGTATTGGAGCCCAGTTCGATACCCGGCTCATCCTGATAACCCTGTACTTCTTTGCCGTTTACTTCACCGGCAGTGTACTGGGCACGTACGAAGTGCTTGTGTGCATCTTCTTTGGAGATCGGACGCAGCGCTTTGGCGATGTATTTTTTGTGTGTACGTACATCGTCAGCATTGTGGCCGCCTGGCAGCGTCATCGCTGTCATCATCAGCACTTGCAGCATGTGATTTTGTACCATATCGCGAATAGCTCCGGTATGATCATAGTAACCGGCACGTTCTTCTACGCCTACTACTTCGGAAGCCGTAATCTGTACATTGGCGATGTGGCGGTTATTCCACAGCGACTGGATCACAGGGTTCGCAGAAGTGAATGACTCCATGTTCTGTACCATCGGTTTGCCGAGGTAATGGTCAATACGGAAAATTTCTTCTTCCGCAAAGGTTCTGCTCAGCTGTTCGTTCAGCTGACGAGCCGAAGTAAGATCATGGCCAAACGGTTTCTCGATAATCAGACGCTTCCAGCCTGTTGTGTTACCCAGACCGCTTGCTTTGATATTATCAGCGATTACTTCAAAGAATTCCGGCGCTACCGACATGTAGAACATGCGATTTTGCGGGATATTCAGTTCCGTCTCACGCTGCTCGACCAGCTTCAGCAGTTCCTGGTAGCCGGCAGTATCATTCACATTCAGAATGTGATAACGGATCGAACGCAGAAACGCATCCACAGTCTCGCGCTCTTGCGGTGTATTACGGGAAAATTCCTGCAGTGCCTGTTCTACATAGGTTTGGAAAGTCGCATCATTGAATGATTTGCGTCCCAGACCGATAATGGAGAATGCTTCAGGCATCTTGCGATCAAGAAATAAATTATACAATGCAGGGAAGATTTTGCGTTTTGCCAAATCCCCTGTTGAACCGAACAATACAAATGTCATAGCTTCCATAATGGTTTCTCCTCCAAAATGTACCTCACCCGGTTCTCTATATGGCCTGGGTGTAAGTATTCAGACTTAATTCATGGGTATACTATACGGTTGATATAGCAACTATATCGGCAAAAAATAAACGAGCGACCCGGTATATGAGCTGCATCTGTTAAACAGCAGCTGTATATCGAAGCCTCGTCGTGAAGTCAATCTTTCATTGTGTCTCTTTTGTGACAGTCATTCTTTACAAAATTTACAATAGACCTTGTGTCGAACAATGTCAAGGGTAAAAATGAAAGTTTCACAATGAATATTACTTGTTGGTTAAATTATTTATCGGTAACTTTTATCGGTTTGTGAATAGCTGCGTTGACAGTTATCTGCAAAAATGTTAGTCTAACGTCGATTAAAAGGTTGATATAGCAACTATAATACTACATGTATTGCCACATACCAATATTATTTAAGGGTGAATACTCATGCCATATGACTTAGAAAATAGTTACACCGTATTCATTCGTGACGTTCATCTTGCGATTGCCGGATATATCAAAAATAAATTAGCTCCCTTCAATCTTGCTCCCGAGCAGACCTTTGTACTGATGCTCCTGTGGAAAAAAGATGGGCTCGCGCAGAATGAAATAGGCGAACGTCTGGGCAAGGACAAAACCAATATTACGCGCATGATCTCCAATCTGGAGAGTAAAGGATTTATTCGCAAGATTACCTGTACCGATGATCGCCGCTGCTTCAAAATCTACCTGACCCCCGAAGGCGCACAGCTGGAGCAGGATGTCGCTGTGATCATGAAAGAGATCAGCCTTGATCTGATGGATGGCATCTCCGATGACGAACGGATCGTGCTGCGCCGGTTGCTGAACAAGATCAAGGATAATGCACGCGTGAATGAAGCCGATCGTATAGACCTATTGGATTGCTGACGATAAATAAAGAAAACAAAGACGCCCTCAAGGCGTCTTTTTATTGTTATACAGAATGGAGAATGGGTCTTCCTCGGTAAAATGACTCTTCATCAGCACAATAGAGCTTAATCAATCGAACCCAGTGTCCAGACTCCATTTTGACCTTTTACAAAATAAAATACATAAGAGGCTTCGCTTACTTCTCCGGTATCATTATCTGTCCGTTTCCCTTCTACAGGAACAACGATACGTCCGGATTCCCTGTATGCCGGACTTACCTTGGTAAATTGTACATTATGCTCCAACAGATAATCATATCCATTTCCCAAGTCTTTGCCGATCGCTTGATGCAGCTGTTCTACATTCCGGTTCACTATAGCTGCAACAGATGCTTTGATCTGGCCTGTCATAGCTTTACTTACAAGCGGATCGTTGAAATCATCCCAATCAATATTATCGATATTCGGCTCGGCTTGCACCACCTGCTTTTCACTACTGTTTTGTTCGGGCAGATCCGGTGTGGTTGGCTTGGCAGTAACAGCTGGCGTCTGGGAGGAATGAGGAGCAGTCGTCTCTCTGGTGCAGCCGGCCAAGCAGACCATTAACATCAACGATGCAAAAACAAGACCGATTTTGTGAATGATCAACACGTCCTCTCCATGCATATAAGATATTATCGTAGGTAGAAGGTGGTGCCGTATTATGATTCATTCTTGTACGAACGAATAATCTGGATTGGCCCGTTGGAGTTGAGCAGGATCATCTGCTCGGTCATTTCTTCGGGAGTATAAGGCATGCCATTTTCCAGCCACCAATGAATAATACCTACATAGGCGGAGCTGATATAGCTGGCGATCACATCCTTGTGTACAGGAAGCTTGTCGTCATCGAGCTCTGCAAACTTCTCCTCGTAGAACCGCGCAATATACCTTTTCATATAAGACACGAAATTAAACATTGCCTTGCGCTCAAACATTACTTCAAAGAAACGCCGATAACGAATCATATATTCAAAAATGCGTCCCGCAATGTAGCGCTGTAATTCATCCACCGACTGTTCAAATGAACCGGCATCCCTTGCCTCTCCAAACAGTTCATCCAGCATCCCGTCCGTTACCGCATAAAGCAGATGATCCTTGGATTCATAGTGTAGATAAAAAGTTTTACGGTTCACCGTAGCCAGCTTGGTAATATCCTGAATCGTAATTTTGTCGTACGGCTGCTCTTGCATTAACTGCTTAAGCGCCTCATGCAGTGCTGTCCTGGTCCGCACAACGCGCGGATCGACGGTCTGTTCTTTCATCGCTGCATCCTTTCTGTAACCGGTATTTCTTTCTTTATTTCGGTAGTTATGCCTACATTTATTACCCAACTGTGGCATAAACCCCACATTGAACAGATCTGGTTATTGTAACATAACATTTCCTGTCTTATAATCCGATATATTGCGAGTAATCATATGTAAATAAATACAATTGCATCAAACATTTATTTGAGGAGCTGACTATTCATGCTTAATGTACAACCACTCGTCCAGCAGCAGCGGACGTTCTTTTATACAGGCCAGACCAAAGACGTATCCTATCGTATGACTGCCCTTCGTCAACTGAGACAAGGAATTGAAAACTATCATCAGCGTATTCTCGACGCGCTGCGTGCCGATCTGAACAAGTCCGAAGCCGAAGCTTACGGTTCGGAGATTCGCATCGTTATGGGCGAGATCGACTTTGCGCTGGAACATCTGGAGCAGTGGGCAGCACCTCGCCAGGTGCCGACTGCAGCGGCTCTGCCGGATGCGGTAAGCACCATTTATCCTGAACCTTACGGTGTGGCACTGATTATTGCGCCATGGAACTATCCATTCCAGCTGGCATTCGGTCCACTTGTCGGTGCGATTGCAGCCGGTAACTGTGCAGTGCTCAAGCCATCCGAGCTGACACCTGCTGTATCTAAATTAACCTATGATCTGATCCATGAGCTGTTCCCGGAAGAATACATCGCTGTAGTGGAAGGCGAAGTCGAAGCGAGTACCGCTCTGCTTAAAGAGAAATTCGACTACATCTTCTTCACAGGCAGCACAGGCGTCGGCCGAATCGTGATGCGTGCAGCTGCGGAGCATCTGACTCCAGTTACCCTGGAACTCGGCGGCAAAAGCCCTAGCATCGTTCACCATGATGCCGATCTGAAGATCGCAGCGCAGCGCCTTGTACGCGGCAAGTTCCTCAATGCCGGTCAGACCTGTGTAGCGCCGGATTATCTGCTTGTGCACAAGGATGTACGTGCTCAACTGCTCGATCTGATTCAGGCAGAAATCAAAGACAAGCAGGGTGAAGACGTACTACAGAATCCGGACTTCCCGCATATTGTCAACACACGCAATTTTGACCGTCTGTCTGCTCTGATGGAAGGCGAAGAAGTACTGATCGGCGGCCGTAGTGTACGTGATCAGCTACTGATCGAGCCTACCCTGCTGGGCGGCATTGACTGGAATTCCCGCATTATGCAGGAAGAGATCTTCGGACCAATCCTGCCGGTGATCGAATATGATGACCTGAATCCTCTGCTGGACGAGATCGTAAGTCGTCCAAAACCGCTGGCACTGTATCTGTTTACTGAGGACGAGCAGCTGCAGGAACAGGTGCTGAATACTGTATCCTTTGGCGGTGGATGTATCAATGACACGCTGTCCCATATGACTTCGCATTATCTGCCATTCGGCGGTGTAGGCGAAAGCGGCATGGGTTCGTATCATGGACAGCAGAGCTTTGAAGTGTTCTCTCATCTGAAAAGTGTGATGAAACGCAACGCTTGAGTTGAACGTTCTGGTGCAGCTTATACTTGGCCAGATGAAGGCATAGTGCAGTGTATTTTCGAGTAGGCTGATGCGGTGGTTCGTATTTGTTGTTGGAATGTGGGATGAAGGGTATAGCGCATCCATCGCTCCGACAAGGAATAGGGGCACGTCCTCCGGTGGAGCCTGAAAATTATGGAAGTAGGCAAGGGGCAATTTCCAGGCTCCAAGGTCGTCCTTTGCCCCTATTTTCTCCTCTCCGCTAAGTGCTGAGCACTATCCATTGGTATTTGCATACTACTTAATATGAATAGAAGTAAGGCTAAACTGCAATTGAAGAATAAATTTAATAGACGGGCCGGGGCATGTCATGCTCTGGCCTGTTTTTTTGCATACTTTGTCTACATACTGATTGTACGGTGGTGTCTAATCCACACAGTAATACGGTTATTAACTGCTTTATACCCATAAAAAATTCTCAACTTTATAGACATCTACTATTGAAGTGTGGCATATGCCACATTCGAGAATTCATTGTTTATTGAGGTAAGTTTATATTGGTTATATAATAATATGTATAAATTTACTTATTAAAATTTGTGATTAGTTAATCGTTCTAATTTCTAAGTTTTAAGTTTTAAGTTTTAAGTTTTAAGTTTTAAAATATATCGTTCTTTTCCAAGTTCAATTATTATGCTGTTGAAATTCCTGTATTACTCTAATTCTCCATTTCTTATTCCTTCATTATTTAATTCTTATTTCTATTGGAATGATATAGATGCCTACCAGGAATATCCTTGGACAGAACACAAAAAAAGAAATCAGAGCAAAAGACGACCTTAAGCATTTGGCAGTTAAAACTCGAGGTTCAATAAGAGGTTTAATAAAAAGTAATTTTTGCGAAGCAAAATATCTCATCTCTTTAAGCATGGAGATCCTCATTTCTCCCTACTATTAAAAGATCTTCAGGTTTAGCTCTTATTCTGCTGCCAAGTCAGATGCTATGACCAGCTGCATAACTGCAAAATATGCAATTCCACCGCCTATACTTTTACACTATCTTGGAAACGGAGTGAACATCATGATATCCCAACCTACCAACAACACAGAAACCGCTGCCCAATTAAAAGAAAAAATCCGTCAGGCCGAGCAGAATCGTGCGGATCATACGGAATTTGATATTCATCAGGAACTGGAGCTGCTGCTGAACAGTATCGGATTATCCGCAGCAGACAGCGGCGGCGAGATTTCTTTTACCGGTAAAGATCCTATCGTACCAAGCGTACTGCGTCTGGCCAGCTCGGCAGGGATCGGGATGGTCGCCAAGTCGGTTGCTGCTGCCAAGCTATGGAGAATGCGCGGCGGTAAGGGGCAGGATATCTCGTTGGACCTGCGCAAGATTCTGCATCGGCTGTCGCCTTTTTACGATCGAAAATGGGAAAAGCTGAATGGTTATTCACCAGCAAGCCCTTCCGATCCGAGTCAGGCACTGAAATTCGGATTTTACCAGACAAAAGATGGTAAATGGGTGATGCCGCTGGAGCCGTATCCAAAGCTGAAAATCAATACACTGAAGCTGCTGAACTGCCCGGATACCCCGGAAGCGGTAGCAGCAGCTATTGCCCAGTGGGATTCTGCCGAACTGGAAGAAGCCGGTCGACGTGCCGGAATCGTTATGCCGGTCGCCCGCACACTGGAAGAATTCCTGAATGATCCCGTATCGGATGTGATCGCTGCTCAGCCACTAATCGAGATCGAGAAGATTGGTGACAGTGATCCGGAGCCTCTGTCGACGGGCGCTTCTTCTCCACTGGAAGGCATTCGTGCACTGGGTATGGGACATGTGATCGCCGGCGCAGGGGTTGGCCGGGCGCTGGCACTACATGGCGCAGATGTGCTGAACATCTGGCGTCCCGGTGATTGGGAAGTGGACACCACCTACTACACCGCCAATGTGGGAATACGTTCCTCTACGCTGGAAGTAGGAGATGAACAGGGACAGGCCAAGATGCAGGAGCTGCTGCGTGGAGCAGATATTTTCTTTGCCAATCGTCGTCCGACATATCTGGAACGATTTGGTCTGAGTCCTGAACAAGCGGCGGCTGTACGTCCGGGTATTATCCATGTCTCGGTATCGCTCGGTGGTAATGAAGGCCCTTGGGCGGATCGGATTGGATTCGACCAGACAGCCGGTACGCTGACCGGGGTGATGTGCCTCGAAGGTACTCCCGACAAGCCGCAATTGCCTGCGATTCTGGTCGTTAATGACTATATTATCTCTTGGCTGGCTGCTGCCGGGGCAATGGCTGCACTGGCACGCCGCGCTGAGGAAGGCGGCAGCTACCGGGTGCATATTTCCCTCAGCCGGGTATCGCTGTGGCTGATGTCGATGGGATTGTTCGACAAGGAATTTGCCCACGAGACAGCCGGATCATCTGATGAGCATCTGTATCTTGATCCAGAACTGTTTACAGCCGATACCCTATGCGGACATTATCAGGGAGTGACCGATCAGGTGCATATGTCGGAGACACCAGGCGAGTACCGGACGGTGCTGGTACCGCGCGGATCATGTCGGCCGGAATGGCTGAAATAATCGTTGTAACAAAAGGAGAATCCTGTTTGGCTTTGGGCCGAAGGGATTCTCCTTTTTCATTTGCTATCCAGAAATCAGGTTTGATTTAGCTTTCTGCTTGTAGCTTGTTCATATCCGTATCAATATGAACTTTCAGCTAGCCTTTCATTTCAGCAGAACCGGAAGATACAGTAATCATGTATGTACCAGATGCCAGCTTGTCACTAGTATAGAATTTCTGATAATCAGATGTAGGTTTTACTGTGCCGGACAGTACTTGTTGTCCGCTGCTATGATTTTTATTTACGGTAAAAGTTATGTTCTGTGAACTGTCATTCTTTATACTGACTTTTATATAGCTTTCCGGGATGGTGATTTCTTTCTGAAAAGTGGTATTGTCCAACGAATCATTAATAATCATTCCATACTTGGTTTGGGAAGTTATTTTATTACTATCAGTGCTTTCTTTTGCAGCAGAGGACGAATTGCTATCTACCACAGTATTATTGGAGAACACAATAATTTGCCCAAATGGTCTGTTGATTAGAATAATCGTTAAGACGATGAACAATAATATGATTATAATGATAATTTTCTTTTTGCTCATTTCCCAGCTTCTCCTTTTATTGATTAGTAATCGCTCTCATGGATACGGCAACAGTCTACCACAATCAGACGCAAATTTATAAGAATCTGCGTGATAAGTATATCGCAGTCCAGTCCAATGAGACGATCGCCAAAATCCACAAATTAATTGGTAACACTAATCTTGGTTACAATACCGTAGATCCGTATGCTATATAATAAAATCATTATCTTCACTATATCAAGACGATTTGGATAATCCTGATTAAAAGAGATTCCAGATTATGGTTCCATCACCCCCTTTCGGGGTAAAAATCGTTAGCATTTACATAACCGTACAGGAGGAACATTCATGCTCATTGAAGCCGTCTATCACCGTCCAAAATTAAACTGGGGTTATCCGTACGATCGCGAGACGATCCATCTTCGTCTGCGTACCAAAAAGCAGGATGTTAAGCAGGCCTGGGCACTCGCCGGAGACAAGTATATGTGGGAGAAATCCAAAGAAATGGTGCCGATGAGTATCTTTGCAACGGATGATCTGTTTGATTACTGGGAATGTGCAGTCAAACCTCCATATCGTCGTCTCAAATACGGATTCAAGCTGGCGGATGATCAGGAAGTTATCTGGATGGACGAAGACAAATTCGGCGCGGAAGAACCGCAGATGGATCGTCTGTTTGATATTCCTTTCATTAATCCGGTCGATGTATTCACTACGCCGGAATGGGTAAAAGACGCTGTGTTTTATCAGATTTTCCCGGAGCGCTTTGCCAATGGGGATACGTCCAACGATCCGGAAGGCACGCTGCCATGGGGCGGCAAGCCGGAGTGGAACAATTTCTTTGGCGGGGACCTGCAGGGCATTATCGATCATCTGGACCATCTGACCGAACTGGGCGTGAATGCGATCTACCTGTGCCCTATTTTTAAAGCAACAACCAACCATAAATACGATACCGAAGATTATATGAAGATCGACCCGAGCTTTGGCGATGAAGAGACGCTCAAAAAGCTCGTCAACACCTGCCACAGCAAAGGCATCCGCGTGATGTTCGATGCGGTATTCAATCATTCCGGCAAAACATTCGCTCCCTTCGTCGATGTACAGGAAAAAGGCGAGAAGTCCAAGTACAAAGACTGGTTCCATGTACGCAAATTCCCGCTGGCTGTGGAAGACGGTATTCCAACGTACGATACGTTCGACTTTGAGCCGCTAATGCCTAAGCTCAACACCGAGAATCCGGAAGTCAAAGAATATCTGCTTGGCGTGGCTCGCTATTGGGCAGAAGAGTACGGTATCGACGGCTGGCGTCTGGATGTGGCGGACGAAGTGGATCATCAGTTCTGGCGTGAATTCCGCCTGACTCTCAAGGCGATCAACCCGGATATTTATATTCTCGGCGAGATCTGGCATGAGTCGATTCCATGGCTGCAGGGCGACCAATTCGACTCGGTGATGAACTATCCATTCAAAAATGCGGTAACGGATTTCTTCATTAAAGACACCACCGATGCGCAGACATTCTCGCACGCGATCGGCAACCAGATGTCCCGCTATCCGCGTCAGGTGGCAGAAGTCGCTTTCAACCTGATCGATAGCCATGATACGCCGCGTGCACTGACCGTCGCTGGCGGAGACAAAAACCGTCTCAAGCTGGCTGCGCTATTCCAGATGACCTTTACCGGTGCACCTTGTATCTATTATGGAGATGAAATCGGTATGGAGGGCGAAGGCGATCCGGACTGCCGCCGCTGCATGGTCTGGGAGGAAGATGAACAGGATCGTGAGCTGTTCGCCTACTACCAGCAGATTATCCGTATGCGCAAGCAGTACCCGGCACTGCGCCAGGGTACCTTCCGCTTCCTGCACTCCCGCAAGGGAAGCAATGAACTGGTATATGAGCGTTTCGACGATCAGGAGAAGTTCATTATCGCAATCAACAGCTCTACTGAGCCGATCGATATCGAGATTGATATCAAAGGAACCCATTGGGAAGATGTACTGGAAAATCGCGAACTGCAGCTGGAAGACGGTATTCTGAAATACCAGCTGCCCGCCTATGGTTACCAGGTGCTACGCTGTCTGGACAAAGACAAAAAACCTCAGCAAACCGGCTGAGCAATCTACCGCTATGAGTAACCTATACACACTGACAGGATCATGCATTTGTCTATCAATTAGACGACTGCGTATTCTGTCAGCAAGCGCCTCTTCTGTCCGCAGACGAGGCGCTTTTCCTGTGTAAATTCGTCCGCTTCATTCTCTTGGTTAAACGGTGGATTTGTGCTATATTAATACTTCGTGTCATTTATTCCCATGCTGTTTGGGACGTTCACTGCTATGTCTCATTCTGCTGAATGGCAGGGATTGATAGGTAGGAATGCTGCCGATTACAGTTGATTCATTTCGTTTACATAATAAACAAGCTTGTTATGTTATCCCTATGCTGATATGCCGATATTATACTGGCATGATATAGATTGCAGGAGGCCATAGTAATGAGTAGAACTCTTAATCCATCTATGCTTGCGGCATGGGCCAGTCTGATCAGTAATATCTTACTGACCCTGCTCAAGCTGATCGTCGGTGTACTGTTCAACAGTCAGGTATTGATTGCAGACGGTATCCATAATGCCGGAGATGTAATCGCTTCGGCGACAGCGCTCGGCTCCATGCGGATCTCGTCCATGCCACCCGATGAAGACCATCCGTATGGTCACGGCAAAGCCGAAGTCGTCGGAGCCAGTGTGGTTGCCGTTATCCTGCTGATTGCAGCGCTGTATATCGGTTATCATTCCTTTATGCTGCTGTTCGAACCGCCATCGCAACCACATATTATCGCGCTCATCGCCGCATTTATTTCCCTGATCTGGAAACTGCTGCTGTACGTATACACGATGCGAATCGGACGCGAGACCAACAGCAAAGGCCTAATCGCGACAGCGCAGGATCATCTGGCAGACGTATATGCCTCGGCAGCTGCCTGTGCCGGTATCGGTCTGGGTCTGATTGGTGAAGCGTACGGCTGGTCGCTGCTCTCCTATGGTGATCCGCTCGCCGGTATGATCGTGGCCCTGCTGATCCTCAAGCTGGCTTATGAGACAGGACGCGACTCAATCGATATTCTAATGGAGAAAGCTGTTCATCCGGAGAAAATCGAAGCCTATACCACTGTGCTCAAAAATATGCCGGAAGTCAAACGAATCGACCGTATCCGTGCCCGCGAGCATGGTCAATATATTGTAGTCGATGTGCGAATTGGTGTAGATGCGACCCTGACGATTCAACAGGGACATGATATCTCGCGAATCATGAAGAAGAATATCATGACCGTAGATACACAGGTTACCGAAGTTCTCGTCCATCTGAATCCATGGTATGCCGGGGAGGAACCGGCGCATGAAGTGACAGTGGAATTTGATTCACGAAAGCCTTTATAGCCTGCATGAAGTTCAGTTATACCTTTCGTAATACCTGGGATCGCTGCAGATTGATCTGTTGGCACTCGTATTTCCTACAACGAACCTGTTGCTCTTCATACCATATTTTGCTTTTATATTTTTGGCTTCTGTAATAAAATGCCCTGCTTTCAGTCCGATATCCATGGCTGAAAGCAGGGCATTTTTGGGCGTTCGATAAATAATGATCATGACCGTGCAGCAGTTGATCCGCTGTCTGCAAGTTACTCTTTCGATAAATTGAACTTCTTTTAGCCAATTCGAGCCGGACTATTCTGAACAACTTCAAGCCAGCGCTTGGCCAGTAATCCGTGACCTGCAGTCGTCGGATGGATACCATCCCATATCCAGTACGAAGCCGGCGCCACTGCACAGGCATCATCCAAAACATCCTGCAGCGGGACAAAGACAGCATCGAACTCATCTGCCAGTCTTCGTACAGCTGCCGCGCAATCTGCCACGGCCGCTTGCCAGCCAATCCAGTCATCATCTGTATGTCCCCCCGGCAGAATAAATGGCTCGCATAATACCAACTGGACCTCCGGCAGTTCTGTCCGTGTATGCTGCAGTAGCTGACGATAGTTATTTTCATATTCAGCGCTATCAAAACCTCCGCGTGCTGTTATCGACATCAGGATATCGTTCACACCGATCAGGATACTGATCGTATCTGGCTGCAGCTGCAGGGCATCTTCATGCCAGCGATTCTGAAGATCGGTGACACGATTACCGCTAATCCCCCGATTCAGGAATACCGGCTGGGAGGCTGCCAGAGTGTGTCCCAGTTCGGCTGCAATCCAGAATGCATAACCATGACCCATCACATGATTGGGATCGGCATCCCGCCCACGATTACCGTCGGTAATCGAATCCCCCTGAAATAAAATGGTCCGCCGTTTATGTACTGTATTCTGATCCATATTTCCTGTCTCCTCTCTGCAAAACCCTGTTCATTCTCTCCTTCTAACGTATTCGGTACCTTCTCGTATTCTCCTATCTTCTATCTTTTATCTTTTAACTTCTGTTTATTTTCGATTTTACCGAATATTTATGCGTTTTACTTTCTGAAAAATGTTTAGACAAGTTTTGTTCCGGTTTAATGGATGAAGTAAATCAGTATGGCATAGACTCATATCATCCATCCGAATCTTGTTTCCCAGTGTTCCTTTTGTCACTATTTGTCGCATCCTACCATCCAGTAATGATCTGGATGACCTACAAAATAACCATCTACAGACATCCTCGTCTATACAAAAAGGAACTTTCCCTATCTGTTGATATACCCATTTCTATTCTTTCTTTACCTTTGTCCCTTATGGATAAAGGACAAATCAAGTCATCTTTCAATTGATCTCTACCTCTCAGAAGCTTAAACTTTTAAGTATAAGAACTAGTTCTATTTTCTCACACCGCTTTCATGATATCGTTTTCAATCGGAATTTGGAGAGGAGGCTGTCGATTTTGGAGAAGCTGACCGCACGGCTCACGATGATGCTGCAGTTTCTGGTCGGTTCTCATGGAGAGTACATTACAATCCGTGACCTGTCAGATCATCTGGATGTGAGTGAGAAAACGGTCAAGCGTGAACTGCCTGCTGCCGAAGAGTGGCTGCGCAAGCACAAGCTGAAGCTGCTTCGCAAACCCGGAACAGGACTTGCCCTGGAAGGCAATGAATCCGACTTTGCCAGTACACAGCGTGAACTGGAAGAACAGACACCCCGGAAAGACTACACCCGCGAAGAACGGCATTACTTCATTATCAGCGAGCTTCTCCTGTCCAAAGAGCCGATTAAACTATATTCGTTTGCCTCTCAGTTCAAAGTAACAGAAGGCACACTGAGTAATGATCTCGACCGAATTGAACAGTGGCTGTCCTCTTTTGGCATTACACTGGTTCGCAAACCGGGACTTGGCATCTATGTAGAAGGCACTGAGAGTCATATCCGCTCTGCACTGATTCATCTGCTATATGAGAGTGTCGATGAATATCAGCTCAATCATTTGGTACGCGAACCACTGGCTGCCGATGAAGAAGCTGGACGTGTCCAGTTCCATATTCGCAATCGATTGCTGAATCTGGTCGATGATGGAATGATGGATCAGCTTCAGCAGTATCTGAGTGATCTGGAACGGGATACCCGTATCAAATTGACTGACAGCGCGTATATCGGCTTGACGGTGCATCTGGCACTGGCGATCGAGCGCATCCGTCGAGGACAGCGCATTACGATTGCGCCCCGCATTCTGGATGAACTCAAGCAGCTCAGTGAATTCCAGACCGCCCGCAAGCTGGCAGAGCGCCTGGAACAATCATTTGACATCATGATTCCCGAAGATGAAATGGGTTATATCACCATGCATCTCAAAGGAGCCGAGACTCGCCTTAATGCCGAATCGGACCCCTATTACGAGCATGTCAGTTTCGAACTGGTGAAGCTGGCACGGGATATTCTCAAAATGGCAGAGTCCGAGACCGGATTTGAACTTAAAGGCAACAGCAAACTGTTCGCCGGATTTATTAACCATCTCGGTCCGGCAATTGAGCGGCTCCGTCTGGGACTCGATATTCGCAATCCACTGCTCACTCAGATCAAGGAGCAGTACGGGCCGACTTTTGAGATTGCACGCAAGTGCTCCCGGCTGCTCGGTGAATTCACTCACCGGGAAGTACCGGAAGCCGAGATTGGCTACCTGGCGATGCATATCGGCGCCATGTCCGAATACGCAGCTGCCCAGCGCAAGCCGGTCAAAGCAATTATCGCTTGTGCAAGCGGACTGGGAACATCCAGCCTGCTCTCGATTCGGGTCAAGCGGGAATTCCCCTCACTGCAGATTATCGATGTAGTCTCTTCGGCAGAAGCAGTTAAATTAGAGAGCCGGGCAGATATTATCATCTCCACGGTCGAAGTGGACAGCCAGTTGCCGACCGTTCGTGTCTCTCCCCTGCTATCACCGGAAGATATACGTGATATCCGCAGTGCCGTATCCCGGCTGGAATTAAGCGCAGAGAATACCCCTATCGATCAGCCAGCTGCCGATCCGGCTACCCGGCTGACCGATACACTCGGTAATCACAAAGAGACACTTACCGGGATTCTGGATCTGACTGCCGGATTGGTGATCAAGGATCAATTCCGGATCTCATCCGTCTCTGATCTGATCCACCGTATTGCCGGCATGTTCACAGCGTCGACAGAACGCTCCGGGATTTTGGAGCAGGAGCTGCACGAACGTGAACGTATGGGCGAGACCGTGCTGTCACAGGATGGACTGATCCTGCTTCACTGCCGATCCAGTGTAGTGAACAAGCTCTTTCTCGGTATTATCCGCTTCAGTGATCCCATATCGGCAGTGAGCAGTCCTACCGAGCTGTATGCTGCAATCGTGCTGCTTGCCCCGAGGGAGAGCAGCAAAGCCTATCTCGAAGCTGTAAATGAAGTCAGTAAATCGCTGATCGATCGACCCGGTTTTGTGACCCGGCTGGTCTCCGATCCCCCTGCCGGACTTCAGGCAGAGATCTCCAGCATGATGAAAGATCTGTACACACGCAAAATAGAACAATATATGATGGAGGTCGAACAATTATGAGCACTGTAAATGCTTCTGCTCGCGAGAAGAAAAGCGCTAGAGACCGCGTCCAGGCATTCGGACGTTTCCTGAGCGCCATGATCATGCCGAATATCGGCGCATTTATCGCATGGGGTCTGTTAACTGCCCTGTTTATTCCTACAGGTTATCTGCCTAATGCCAACTTTAACGAACTGGTAAGTCCAATGATCACTTACCTGCTTCCGCTGCTCATCGCTTATAGCGGTGGTAAGCTAGTTCATGATCATCGTGGTGGTGTGCTTGGTGCCATTGCTGCAATGGGTACCATCGTTGGTGCCGATATTCCAATGCTGATTGGTGCCATGATTATGGGTCCACTCGGTGGTTGGGTTATCAAACAATTCGATAAAATGATCGAAGGCAAAATCAAGTCCGGTTTTGAAATGCTCGTTAATAACTTCTCTGCTGGTATCATTGGTATGCTGCTCGCCCTTCTAGGCTATGTCGGCATTGCACCACTAGTGGAAGTATTTACACATATCCTGACTGTTGGCGTTAACTTCCTGGTTAACCATGGATTGCTGCCACTGGTATCTATCTTTGTGGAACCTGGTAAAATCTTGTTCCTGAATAACGCTATCAACCATGGTATCTTCACACCACTGGGCGCACAACAACAGCTGGTTGATGGAAAATCCATCTTCTATCTGCTGGAAGCCAACCCGGGTCCTGGTCTGGGCGTACTGCTCGCCTACTGGCTCTTCGCTAAAGGCAGCATTAAAGCATCTGCGCCTGGTGCCATCCTGATTCAGTTTGTCGGTGGTATTCACGAAATCTACTTCCCATATGTTCTGATGAGACCCCTACTGTTCATCTCCGTTATCCTTGGTGGTATGGCGGGCGTATTCACAAACGTAATTATGCATAACGGTCTGACAGGTGCAGCTTCCCCTGGTAGTATCATTGCGATTCTCGGTCTGGCTCCAAAAGGCGAGCATCTCCAAGTATTGGCTGGCGTAGTGGCTGCTACGCTCGTATCGTTCCTGTTCTCTGCTCTTGTATTGCGCAAGTCTCCTGCAGGTGAAGGCGATCTGGAAAAAGCACAGTCTGCTTCCAAAAACATGAAATCCGGCGGCAATGCTGGTCCAGCACTGACTACATCAGCTGATCTGCAAACCGGTGAAGTTCGCAAAATCGTATTTGCTTGTGATGCAGGTATGGGTTCCAGCGCAATGGGTGCTTCTTCGTTCCGTAAGAAAGTACAGCAAGCTGGTCTGCCGATTCAGGTAACCAACTCTGCAGTTGACGCGATTCCTGGGGATGCCGATATCGTCGTAACCCAGCAGAACCTGACCAGCCGTGCACGCGGCAAAGCGCCTAATGCACAGCATGTATCGATCGATAACTTTATCAATAACCCGATCTATGATGAAATGATCAACAAACTCAAAGCAACCGCTGCTGGCAATGCAGAATCTTCAATTCCTGATGAGGCTGTCGGCGTTAAAAAAGAAGTAAGCGAAGTGCTGAGTCACAATGCTCCACATGTGGTAGAAGATACCAAAGATGGCGTACCTACTTCCGGTTCCAGTGTACTGCGCAAGGAAAACATCGTCATGGGTCTCGCCAGCGAACCCAAAGAAGAGGCTATCCGCAGAGCAGGCGAACTGCTTGCTGCTTCCGGTTATGTGAAGCCTGATTATATAGCTGCCATGCACGAGCGCGAGAAAGTTGCTTCCACTTATATTGGTAACGGTGTAGCTATTCCTCACGGTGTAGGCGAGGCGAAAAAGCAAATTCAAACCTCCGGTATTGTTGTTCTCCAGTATCCAAACGGCGTTGAATTTGAAGGTGGCAAAGCGTATCTGGTTATCGGTATTGCTGGTGCGGGCGGTGAGCATCTGCAGATCCTGACCAAGATCGCTGAGACAATCGAAGATGAATCTGTGGTTCATCACCTGGCCAAAGTTACGGATTCCAACGAAATCTATCGTACATTCTCTATCTAATATAACAAGCTTCTTATGGTTAAATCAGCAGCGCATTAGCTGCTGATTTAACCTGTTTATCCATATTCCTGCCCGTAGACGATATGTATACGGGCACCTATTTACGGCTGCTGTCTTTTTTGCAAATTGTTATTGAAAGCCAATATCCGGCTATCTGAATCTTACTGCAAACCGGCAGCAAGCCCATACTTACGGAGGTGCAAGTTATGAAAAAAGCTATTCAGTTTGGTGCAGGTAATATCGGTCGCGGATTTATCGGAGCGTTGCTGGCAAATGCCGGATACCAGGTCGTATTCGCAGATGTCAACGAACAGATGATCCAGGAACTGAATGAGAAAAAAAGCTACCAGATCCATATCCTCGACCTGGAGAAAAGCGTAGAGACGATTACCAACGTCTCCGGCTGCATGTCCAATGGACCGGAAATCATTGACGAAATCGCCAGCGCAGAGATTATTACGACTGCAGTGGGTCCGAATGTGCTCAAGTTCATCGCTCCTACGATTGCCCAAGGGATTGAAGTCCGCCGTGCTGCCGGTGCAGGTCCACTGAATGTGATCGCCTGTGAGAATATGGTTGGCGCAACCAGCCATCTGCAGGAGCAGGTAGAGAGCCATCTGTCCGAAGAAGGCAAAGCCTATGCACGTGAGCATGTAGGATTTGCCAACTGTTCGGTAGACCGTATTGTCCCTCCTTTCCAGGGTGAGAACCTGCTGGATGTGGGCGTAGAAGCGTTCCATGAATGGATCGTGGAAGAGCCGAAGCTCAAAGGCGGCACTCCGGAGATCGACGGCATGAAGCTGACCGACAATCTGGTCGCTTATGTACAACGCAAGCTGTTCACACTGAATACCGGTCATGCAATCACTGCCTATCTGGGCTTCCTGAAAGGAATCGAGACGATCGACCAGAGTATCCAGGATGAATCCGTACGCTCAATCGCCCGTCCTGCCATGGAAGAAAGCGGCGCAGCACTGGTGAAAAAATACGAATTCGACGCTGCCGAGCATGCCAAATATATCGATAAAATCGAGACTCGTTTCAAAAACCCATATATCCGCGATGAAGTCATCCGTGTCGGCCGTGAGCCGCTGCGCAAGCTGGGCCCTGCCGATCGTCTGATCGGTCCTGCCAATATGGCTGCCGAGCTGGGACTGGGCCGCGATCACCTGCTGCAGGGTGCAGCAGCTGCCTTCCTGTATGACAACAATAACGATCCACAGTCTGCCGAACTGCAGGCACGTATTCTGGCAGAAGGCGTAGGTCCTGTAGTAAGTGATGTGACTGGCTTTGCCAAGGATAGCGAAGACTATAACAAGATCATGGCTGCTTACGAGAAATTTAAAAGCTTGAAAGCTTAAGTTGGACCAATAAGCTGCTATCGCTCGCTGAATAAAACAAAAGCCCCTAAGCAATTAGGGGCTTCTTTTTTACATATAGATGATCAGATGTACATACATATACAGTTAAATATCAGAGTACGGCAAACGGACGCTCTGACGGCTTACCAAACAGATAGCCCTGCGCCAGATTAATACCAATACTGCGGCAAAAGTCGAATTCCTCGCGCCGCTCGATTCCTTCAGCCAGTACATGACTGCCAATATCCCAGGTGCGTTCGGCGATATTGCGGATATCTCGCTGTTTTTGTTCATCCTGGTCACAGCGGTCGATTAGGCCACGGTCTATTTTGACATAGTCAGGCTTGAGCTTGCCGATCAATTCAGGCAGGGAATAACCCGAACCCACATCATCAAGTGCCACATTAATTCCGTTACTGCGATACACATTAAAGATATCCTGCAACTTGGGCATTTCCATAATATTCTCGGTCTCGACCACTTCAAATACAAAATCCTGCGGATCCAGCTTCAGACGCTCAATCGCTGCAAACGTATGACTGAGGCAGTACTGCGGATTATAGATCGATGATGGCAAAAAGTTAATAAACCGCTTCACACCGGTTGGCAGATGAAGTGCACTGGTCTCAATCGCCGAGATCCGCGCTGCACGATCCAAAAAGGAATGCAGACCGGTACGATGAGCTACTTCGAATAACTTATATGGCTGAAATCCCGGACCATCCGGAATCGGACGCAACAAAAACTCATATGCCATAATCTGCTCCTGCTCATCCACAATCGGCTGCATATGGCTGGTAAACTGCTTTTGCCGGATAATCTCGACGATATCATGATGCTGCAGGCGCGTGATCAGCGTCGACAAAGGGAACCATGACGGTTCACCGCCAATATTATCGACTCCCAGAATCCCGATCGACAAATCATCGCCCTGCTCACTCGGAAGTTCTCTGACCCAGTGCAGAATATCGAGCATCTGCTCACGGGAGTAGTACGAGATGGAACCAATATCTTCTACTATATAAATGTCATATGCCTGCTGTCTGATTAACTGCTCAAGAGAAGGAGAAAGCGGGCGCAAAGACACCGTACCTTGATCTTCAATCGGTTGAATAAAACTGCATCCGCTACAATTCATGGTGGTCCTCCCTGTTACTAAAATACAATATGCGGGTGTTCACGTTTTTAATCCCTATATATATCGGTTGGCAGAATCCGGATCATAATACTATTTCTTTACTCTTTCCGAGAAGTTTACCTGTTTTGATAAGATATTTTTGTATTGGAGAAAATAGGTGATTTATACAAGCGGCATAGTGCGTTAGAATGATACAACATGTTTATATACCCAATATTAGTACTTTTGTAACAGGATATTAGACGTATATAAAAATAATTAAAGGATTCGGATGATTACGTGGCAACTCTTCATCATAACCTGTCTATCCGATACAACGATCCTATTTAATACATACGCATAGATAAAAAAGACTGCCGGAAATATTCCGGCAGTCTTTTGGTTGATGGAGTCATCGTCATTAATCTGTATTCACAAGATTAGCTGGCTGGAATCTCCAATACATCGCCTACCTGCAGACGAGTAGGATCCGTGATTTTGTTGTATTTGGCAAGTTCCTGCCAAGTTACACCGTATTTGATACTAATGCGATAAAGGTTATCGCCTTTTTGGATCGTGTACGTATCTCCATCTGCTACCGGAGCTGGCTTAACCGGCTTCGCTGGCTTGGCAGGAGCAGTTGGTTTGGCTGGTGCTGGTTTGGTCGTTGTTGGTTTGGCTGGTTTCACTGGTTTTGCCGGTTTGTCCGTGGCAGGCGCCGCTGGCTTGGTACCTGCTGCAGGTGCTGCTGTTTTGGACAGGTCAATCGTATAGTTGGCAAATCCATCTGTACCTTCACCTGCATAGGCAATCGGCTCACTCGTGCTACCTGCAGCCAGAGCTGGTGCTGCTTTTAGCGCATCCTGTGCTTTTGGTGAAGAGGTAAAGGTTACTTTGGCACTGCCTTTGACAGGCGCCAGAGACCAGTTATTATCCGCTGTCGGGTTGATTGTACCGTTCTCGCGGATATAATCGATAATGACCTGACGGTTCTCATCCGGGGAAGCCAGAACGATACGTTTGCCGTCCGGGTTTGCCAGCTTGGATGAAGAAGCACGGTAGTTATTGGTCGCTACGATAAATTCCTGCTTTGGATCGATCGGTTTGCCGTTGTACTGCAGATTGACGATACGGTTGGCAGATTCATTAACCACGGTGCCTTTGGCATCGTATTTCTGCGGCTGAGTCACGTCGATCTGATACGTTACACCATCGATCACGTCAAAGTTATACGTCGGGAAATCCATATTGATCAGCGGCTGATCGCCGGATTTGGATGGATCGATCTGGTTGAATTGTCCTGCGGACCATTCCAGCCAGTTTTTCACTTCTGCGCCATTTACTTTGACCGCATAGACAGTATTTGGATACACATACAGGTCAGATACGTTTTTGATAGCAATCGTGCCGGCTGCAATATCGGTGTAATAGTTCGGGCCGGAGCGTCCACCTGCTTTGAATGGGGCACCTGCAGACAGAATAGGCAGTTTCTCATAATCAGTTCCCTGCAGCTTCTGTTCCAGATACCATTTCTGTGCATTCGTTACGATCTGAATCGATGGATCATCCTGTACCAGTGCAAAGTAGCTGGTAATACGGGAAGTCGTCTTGCCTACTGGGCCACGTACATATTCCAGTGTCTCTTCATGCTCATGGTAGACAGCGTCCACAACGCTCTGATCGGCTTCTACCAGCGCTTTTTTGGCTTTGGCATCATAGATGGGACGCGCTTCGACTTTGGAGTCGGTCACTTCCCAATCCTCGCCTTTTTGGGTCAGCTGCAGATCAATGATTCCGAGATGATCGCCCCAGAATCCAGGCTCTACGGAAGGTACACCATTGATCGTACCTTTTTCCAGATCAACGCCTGTTTTGCCTGCAAAGTCTGCACTCGGGAATACTTTGTGCGCATGACCGAACATGATCGCATCAATATCCGGCACCTGGCTCAGATACAGTACGGAATTCTCCATCAGTTCGGTTTGCGGGATATCTTCAAAACCGGAGTGCGGAACAGCGATAATGATATCTGCTCCCTCCGCTTTCATTTGCGGAACGAATTTTTTGGCGGTTTCAATAATATCCTTGGCTACTACTTTACCTGCCAGGTTGGCACTATCCCACTGCATGATTTGCGGCGGTACGAAGCCGATTACGCCCACTTTAATCGTATGCTTGGCGCCCTGCTCATCGGTTACTTCCTTGTCGAGGATCTTGTAAGGGGTAAAGTAGTTTTTCTCGCCTTTGCCTGTACCGTCATCTACATAGATGTTGGCATTAATATAAGGGAAATTGGCTCCTTCGATCGCAGTCTTCAGGAAATCGAGACCATAGTTGAACTCATGGTTCCCAAAGTTACCGACATCGTAGCCAAATTGGTTCATAGCTTTGTATACCGGGTGAACTTCGCCTTCTTTAAGCGGTTTCACTTTGGCGACATAGTCAGCCAGCGGTGTACCCTGAATCAGGTCACCGTTATCCACCAGTACGCTGTTGGGAGCTTCTGCGCGAGCTGCCCGGATCAGTGTCGCTGTCTTGTCATAACCATACTCATCTGTCGGTTTATCCGAATAGTAATCATAGTTCATAATATTGGTGTGAATATCCGTCGTTTCCATGAGGCGAAGTTTAACAGTTGCACCTGCAGCAGCAGTCGTATCCGCTGCAAATACCGGTACAGCCGTGATGCCAAACAGCTGCAGCGCTGCAATCGCCGCTACTGTTTTCTTGAGTGTCTTTTTCCCCAGTTTCAAAATTAAAACCCCTCCCGAGTATATTCAGCACGTATACGTTCTCTGATTCATTCAATATAAACGCTTACACTCACCTATGTATAAAAAATATGTAAAGCTGGTATGAAATCTGTATACGGATTTGCGCTACTAGTTACATATTACAAAATGAATATAGGAGTGCAGACGCATAAAAGAGCGAAGTATATAGCTGCATGAGAGAATTTTATACTATAGACTGACATATTTGAAGGGATATTTGATCCAATTTTTAAATTTTTGTAAAAATAGTTACAAAAAAGACGCATATATTACATATATACGTCAGTTATTTTTGCGGTTTTTTATCCAAATCCAGCTTTGTCTGGCTGCAGTTTAACTGCTCTTTGTTCCGATAAAGAGGATTTTGTATATCCTTATTAGCTCCAGCCTGTTGCAGTATGGTCACCTTTGCGGTGTTTATGCTGCAAATAAGAGTCCAGAATTCGATCCAGCTGCTCGGATTGATCGATTACCCGGTGATCACGAATCCCATGCTCTTCGGCCATCTGATTCAGTATGCGGCGTTCCTGTTCAATCTGCTGCTCGATCTTTTTCAGGTCCAAGGAAAGCACCTCCTGTAGATTACCCCTTTCACTTCTCGCCATTACCTTATATTTGAAATAGATAAAATTTGTAGTAATACATTGTTTATACCCTAAAATCATGCTCTTGATCAAGTTCCTACGGTCCCTATTTTATCCTTTTATTGGAAACAAAAAATGACAAAAAATCCGGTGTCGAATTCTGTAGTTTGCCTGCGCATTTTACAAAATTCGTCACCGGATCGTACTACACTATATTGAATTTCCTGTTATACGAATCGTTGCCGTATTCGTACCAGAAAGGCTATTAAGCATTCCAGGTCTGTTTTTGACCTTCTTTGTCGGTATATTCAATTGTTTGTGGAGTAATATCCAGTACTACATAGTCGGGATCATCCGGTCCGGAGAACCAGTTTTTGAATTCATCTTTCCATACACGCTGTTTCAGCTCATCATTGGTCGATACCGCGCAGGTTGCTTCAATCTCAACCACTTCATTGTTGCCGCCTTTTTCATAACCGAGCAGCAGATAGCAATGAGGATTTTGTTCAAGCTCATCCACTTTTTGCGTTTTGCGGTCTGTCGCCAGATGAATATTCAAACCTTCATTATATACCGCCATATAGCGTACCTTTGGTTTATTATTCTCCACTGTGCCGAATGCACAAAAACGGTTTTCTTCCAGTGCTTTTACGATAGATTGTTCAACTGATGTTTGACTCATGATCAAGCTCCTTCCGCAATATGGACTTGGATTATTCAATACAGCCTGGATAACAGGGCGCTGAATTTTATATAGTACTTAACTTTGAGTGCCTGTATGGATACTTACCCGGTCAGCAGCAAACTGAACCTTCCCCGTATTCCTGTCTGTTCCCCGGATGCCTCACTTGCTGGACAGCAGGCAGGCTCTCGTCTATAATTACACCTAGAAAAAGCGCATACGATCTGGGGGAGCTGGGCTAGCCGGCTGAGAGTGTATTCCATCAATACAGACCCTTAATACCTGATCTGGATAATGCCAGCGTAGGAAGCGAATCAAGCATTGTATGTGTTCTCATACGATATGCACCTATGTCGTCCCGATCCGGGGCGCTTTTTTTATATACAGAGGAAGAAGGGGTAGAGAAATGAATAGACACTGGAACAAGCTTCTGCCGCTGCTGGCGGTATGCCTGCTGCTCATCACTGCAGGATGCGGAGGCAAAGGAAGCAGCAGTCCGGCCGATAACAGCCAGGGAGCCGAAGGAGCAAGCAGTAGCGCCCTCAAGGATGTACAGGTTGTACTGGACTGGACACCGAACACGAACCATACTGGTCTCTATGTAGCCCAGCAAATGGGTTACTACAAGGATGCCGGGTTGAATGTAGAGATTATTACACCGGGACAGGGCGGCGCCGATACAATGGTGGCTTCCGGGAAAGTTCCGTTTGGTATCAGCTATCAGGAAAGTGTGACCCAGGCCCGTGTGCAGGGTGTACCACTCGTATCGCTAGCCGCCGTGATTCAGCATAACAGCTCGGGCTTTGCTTCACCGGTAGATCGTAACATCAAGACGCCCAAGGATATGGAAGGCAAGTCTTACGGAGCCTGGGGCTCACCGGTCGAGGAAGCCGTGATGAAATCGATCATGACAACCGACGGCGGTGATGTCAGCAAGGTCAAAAGTGTGAATATCGGAGATGCGGACTTTTTTACAGCGGTCAAGAAAGGCATTGATTTTGCCTGGATCTTCTACGGATGGACCGGGGTCGAAGCCGAGCTGCGCGGGGAACCGCTGAACATGATGTATGTAAAAGATTATTCGCCGAATCTGGACTACTATACGCCTGTTATTGTAACTAACGAAAAACAGATCCAGCAGGACCCGGAGCTGGTGAAGGCCTTTATGTCGGCAACAGCCAAAGGATATGAATATGCCATCGCCAACCCGGACAAAGCCGCTGATATTCTGATCAAGGCTGTACCGGATCTCGATCCCGAGCTGGTCAAAGCAAGCCAGAAGTGGCTGTCTCCCAAATATCAGGACGATGCCAAGCAGTGGGGAATGCAAAAACCGGAAATCTGGTCAGGCTATGCCGACTGGATGTATGAGCAGGGTCTGCTGGATGCCAAACTGGACGCTTCCAAAGCATTCACCAACGATTATCTGCCGGCTGCCGGGACCAAGTAAGCTTCCAAGTTATTCCCGGCGTAACCGATGAATGATCGACAGTTCACTGCTCGTCTTTATGATTCGTACCTGTATTTATTGCGCACAACCGATCCTATTTTCTACCTAATACATCTATCAGGAGGTTATCACTATGGCTACCACTCTACTGAGCATTCAGGTTATTCCCAAAACACCCAACAATGAAAATTCCTATGATTACGTGGATGCCGCTATCGAAGTTATCCAGGCTTCCGGACTGAAATATGAAGTACATCCACTGGAAACGACGCTGGAAGGCGAGCTTCCGCAGCTATTGGAAGTTGTACAGAAGATGCACGAGGCGCTGGTGAAAAAGGGCAGCCCGAGTATCATTTCCCAGATCAAAATCGCGCATAATCCATCCGGCATCAGCATGGACGGACTAACGGAGAAATACCGCTAATGTCCATCAGAGCATGGTGGAAAGGCATATGGCCGCCCTTTGGGGCGGTCGTTTTGTTGCTGGTCCTGTGGCAGCTCGCCACTTCCCTTTTCCAGATTGAAGACTGGATTTTGCCAAGTCCTGCGCGTATCGCCCAGGAAGCAGAGAAAAGTTACATCAGTCTGCTCGGACATACGTGGGCGACGCTGAAATTGACGCTATCCGGATTTGGCATTGGAGCGGCGACCGGGCTGATCGTTGCCGGTGTGCTGCACTATATTCCTTTTCTGCGCCGGGCGCTGTACCCACTGCTGATTTTGAGTCAAAATATACCGCTGATCGCACTCGGACCGCTGCTGATTATCTGGTTCGGTTTTGGGCTGCTGTCCAAACTGATTGTGATCGTACTGGTCTGCTTTTTCCCGATTACGGTGGCAGCACTGGGCGGACTCGCCGGCACTGACCGGGTGATGATGAATTATATGCAGATGATCGGAGCCACGCGTGGACAGATTTTCTGGAAGCTGGAGCTGCCTTACAGTCTGCCTGCTGTCTTCTCGGGACTCAAAATTGCCGCCACCTACAGTATTATGGGGGCGATTATCGCAGAGTGGATCAGCAGCAGTGAAGGGCTTGGTTATTATATGCTGCTTCAGCAGTCCGCTTTTCGTACCGACCGCATGTTTGTCGCGATTATGATTGTGATTGTTTTTAGCCTGATCATGTTCTCGTTGATTGTGCTGCTGGAGAAATGGTGTATACGCTGGCAGAATGACAGTACTGCCCATCCCAAAGGAGGAATCGACCGTGTCTGATCCTATTCATCCTGCCGCATTTATCCTGGTTGAACCAGAGGCAGATGCATCTTCTACTCCTCTCCAGGCAAACGGGAATCCCCGTCCATTCCTGGAACTGCGCGGTATCAGTAAATCTTTTGCCCAGGGCAAGCAGCAGCTGCAGGTCATGGAAAATATATCGTTAACCGTACATGAAGGTGAATTTGTATCCGTGATCGGTCCTTCCGGTTCAGGGAAAAGTACATTGCTGCAGATGATCGGCGGAGTGATGCTGCCGGATCAGGGGGATATTATACTGCAGAATCAGCGGATTAACGGACTGCAGGGCAAAGCCGGTTATATGCCGCAGCAGCCTGCTCTGCTACCCTGGCGCACGATCGAAAAGAATGTGATCCTCGCCCGCGAGACTGCCGGTATGCCGCGTCAGGAATCGTTGGCTCTTGCCCGGAACTGGCTGGACAAGGTAGGATTGGGCGGATTCGCTCGTGCCTATCCACGTACTCTGTCCGGCGGTATGCAGCAGCGGGTCGCCTTTTTGCGAGCACTGCTCGGACCGCAATCACTGCTTTGTCTGGACGAGCCGTTCAGTGCACTGGATGCTTTTACCCGTAGCGAGATGCAGGCCTGGCTGCTGCGCATCTGGGAAGAGAACCGGCGATCGGTCGTTTTTATTACGCATCATATCGAAGAAGCACTGCTGCTGTCCGATACGATCTATGTATTATCCAGCCGACCGGCTCATGTTATCCAAAAGGTCCCTGTTCCTTTTCCAAGACCGCGGCGTGAAGAGCTGGTGGATACGCCGGAATTCATCGCGCTGCGCAGACAGCTGACCGAAGCGCTGCGAGCGGAGCTGAACGGATGATGAGCGAACCCTATTCCCTGCATTCTTCAGCGCCGTCTGTCTCTGCTGCTTCGGTATCCAAACTACAGGGAGAATCACCCTTTATCCCGTCTATCGACAGCCATATTCATCTGGATCAATATGACGATGATGCTATTCGTCAGATGATGCAGAGTCTGCCGGATCATCAGGTCGAATCGGTGATCGCGGTCTCGATGAATAAGGATTCCTGCCAGCGGATCGAGCAGCTGTCCCGGCAATATCCCGGTCTGGTACACCCTGCTTATGGCTATCATCCCGAGCAGCCTCTTCCTTCCCGGCAGCAGACAAGTGGGCTGCTCGAATGGATAGAATCACGGATAAACCAGTTGGTAGCTGTAGGCGAGATCGGACTGCCTTACTATCTGCGACAGGAACTGGCTGAGCGTGGAGAGAAACTGGATGAAGCCGGATATATTCAGCTGCTGGAACAGTATTTGCAGCTTGCCGCCAAGCATGACAAGCCGGTTATACTCCATGCTGTCTATGAGGATGCCGATACGGTATGCCAATTGCTGGAGGATTATCGAATCCGGCGGGCACATTTCCACTGGTTCAAGGGTTCCGCAGTAACTGTCGAGCGGATGGCGCGCCAAGGATACCACATTTCGTTCACGCCGGATATTGTCTATGAGTCGGAAATCCGTGAGCTTGCTGCTGTGTATCCCCGTGAGTTGGTTATGGCGGAGACAGATGGGCCATGGCCTTTTGAAGGTCCATTTACCGGGCAGTCCACTCATCCTCGTATGACTGCGGATGTCTGCCGGGAATGGGCTGTAATTCAGGGGCTGAGCGAGTACGAAGCCCGGCAGATTCTGTATGCCAATACCTGTGCTTTTTATCAACTTAACGGGTGATATGGATTCCTTCTCAATATAGTAGAAAACTTACAATAACAAAAAGCCTGATCGGCATGAAGGTAATCCTTCTTCAGCCAGATCAGGCTTTTATTATTGTATCGGCAGTCATGCGATCAAATCATTAGAGTGTACCGAAGCTTGCGGTACAGTTGACGACAACCTGTACTCGCAAATCTTTCACTTATTATTTGACTTGTATCATGTGCTGATAAGAGTGAGTATACCTATTGATCACTGCAAATAGCTGAATGAAACGATATCAGGCTTTGTAATCATCACTTTTGACGGATGCTGCAGGACTCATCCATACGAGCAGCATAGAGAACAACTGCTCCATCTGCAGCGGTTTGCTGAGATAATCGGATGCTCCGGCTTGAAGACAGCGCTGACGATCATCCTTCATTGCTTTGGCAGTCAGTGCAATAATCGGCAATTCTGCCCACTGCGATTGTCGGCGAATATTCTCGATCGTCACATAGCCATCCATCACAGGCATCATAATATCCATCAGGACCAGATCCGGCTGACCCTGCTCCAGCATTTCCAGGGCTTCTTTGCCGTTATAGGCACTTATTACGTTCATGCCTTTGGATTTGAGAGCACCTTCTAGTGCAAAGATATTACGGAAATCATCATCCACCACCAGGATTTTTTTGCCTTTGAGCATGTCCAGTTCTTCCGGCAGACCGGCAGGAACCGATAAAGCAGTCTCCGGGCTGTCCGGTGCAAAGTCTTCCGGCAGCGAAGGAATGTACAGTGTAAATGTACTTCCGCGGCCTACCTCACTCTCTACCGTAATAAAACCGCCCAGCAGCCTTGAGAATTCGCGGCAGATCGATAACCCCAGTCCGGTCCCGCCATAGTCACGGTCAGTCCGGGCCCCCTCCGCCTGACGGAAAGCTTCAAAAACCACCTGCTGCTTGTCCGGCGCAATACCGATCCCGGTATCTTTTACCGAGATGGCGAGCATATGATCTGCCTTCTCCGGCAGGCTGTAACCTGCAGGCAGCGGAACTTTCTCTGCCGGAGCAATCCGCAATTTGATCTTGCCCTCACTCGTAAACTTGAACGCATTGGAAAGCAGATTTTTGAGAATCTGCTGCAGTCTTTTGCCATCGGTGTAAAAGGTGGGCGGTGCATCGGTATCCACTTCCGTCCAGAATTGCAGATTCTTCTGCTCGGCCAGCTTGTTAAAGTTGTAGCCCATTACTTCCGGAATATCATGGATGGAGATCAGCTCCCGCTGCACCTCTACCATGCCTGCCTCGACCTTGGACAGATCCAGAATATCATCGATCAATGCCAGCAGATCCTGAGCCGATCGGTGAATAATATGACCGTATTCGGGCATTTCGTCTTCGTGATCCCGTGGAGTGCTCTCGGCTACCAGCTGGGACAGAATCAGAATACTATTCATCGGTGTACGCAGTTCATGAGACATATTCGCGAGAAATTCCGTTTTGTAGCTGGAGCTGAGCTTAAGCTGTTCGGCGTACAATTCCAGTTCCTGACGAGTAGTTTCCAGTTCATGCGCTTTGGTCTCCGCAAAATTCGTACGTTCCCGCAGCTGTTCATTGGTCGCCTGCAATTCTTCCTGTTGGACCTGCAGTTCCTCCTGCTGGGTCTGTAGTTCTTCTTGCTGTGCCTGCAGCTCCTGATTCAGGATACGGGTATTGCGCAGCAGTTCATCCACCTGCATCCGCTTCTCGATATTGCTGATAATCGCTCCGAAGCCTACACAGATCTGCTCGATCAGCTGACAGTAACGTGGAGCGAATTCAATCGCTGCTCCAAGCTCCAGTACTGCTATCGTACGTCCTTCAAAAACAATCGGAGTAACCACAATCTGCCGGGGCACAATATGACCCAACCCGGTCTGGATACGGATCGGATAATCTTCATTTGCTGTCAGCAGCTGTGTTTTCTGTTCCACGGCTGCACGTCCAATCAATCCCTGACCCGGTCCGAATTCATGGATGGTTCCCGTCATATTGCCATGAGCGCCGTACGAATATTCCAGCTGGAACTGATCTCCCTTGGTATCCGGATGCACATAATAGAACAATCCATAGGAAGCTTCCATCAAAGGAACGATTCTGGCAAGCAATTTCTCCGCTAGCTCCGGTGTATTGTTAATCCCCTGATATACGTTGCCGATCTGTGCCAGCTGGGTCTGTACCCAGTTATTGTCCTGCATCTGATCGGAAGCTTCCTGTACCTGGCGAGTGTGCTCTTCCAGAGCTATCGACATTTTGTTAAATGCCTCGGCGATATTCGCTACTTCATCTCCGCCTTCTACCTTGAGGCGCGGGATATCCTGTACTTTATCGAAATCCACATCATTAATAACCTGGGTGACCTGCTTGAGTCGTCCGGTTGTACGGCGCAAGGTCCAGATCGTAATTCCGATGCCTGACAGCAGCAGAAAAGCGAGTATACCGGTCAGTACCCATCGTTCGGACATAAGCGTATATTGTAAAAAGAAACCTTCTATAATAATGAATAGAATTGCCAGCATCAGCATAAAGCTAAATCCGATAATCTGTTGGTATTTATAATTCATAAATATTGCATTCTTCCTCTCTCATGATGTAGGCAAGATTATAGCAGAAAAGCTGGCTGAGTATACTCTCAATGATACGTGAACATTGGTACTTTGTCTGTAGAAACTTGGACTTATTTTCATTTAATAGCAGATCGTATTTAGCTTACGAAAGTAAAATAAAAGATTAGCCAGTAATATCAGGTGTGGAATATCCCCTTCCGATTGGACATTGTTAGATGAATTGTAGTGGTTTTTGCTTGACGCCTATCTTTGTTCCGGTATACGATTTGGAATGCTTCATGACCATGTAAAGGGTGTAATGGTATCCATTACGGATAATCCCGTACATACGAATAGACAGCAAGTATAGACATTACAATGAAAAATCAAGCAGGAGGAAGGAATCAAACTCTATGTCCAAGCAAACCAACCGGGCAATGGTAACGGTCGGATTACTGGCTGCACTTTTTATCGGTGCACTGGATTCCACGGTTGTCAGCACGGCTTCACCACGCATTATCGATTCACTGGGCGGTCTTAGCCTGATCAGCTGGATCTTCTCCATTTATACATTAACCACTTGTATTGCTACTCCCATCTTTGGCAAGCTGGGGGATCTGTACGGACGCAAGTCGGTATTCGCAATCGGACTCGGTCTGTTTATTGTGGGTTCGGTGCTATGCGGATTCGCTGGTTCCATGACCGAGCTGATCTGGTACCGGGCACTGCAAGGGATTGGTGCAGGTGCGCTGACACCGGTTACCTTTACCATTGTCGGCGATCTGTATCCAGGCAAGGAACGTGCCAAAGTACAGGGGATTTTCTCCTCGGTCTGGTCGATTGCCGGCTTGTTCGGACCGCTTGTGGGCGGTTACTTTGTCGACTACATCTCATGGCGCTGGATTTTCTTTATTAATCTGCCGGTCGGTATTATCGCGGTATTGTTTATTTTTATGTACTATCATGAATCCTTTGAGAAAAAACAAAAGTCTATTGATTATGCGGGTGCGCTTACCTTTACGATCGGTATGACCGCACTTCTGCTGGCACTGCTCACCGGTGGCGAGGAGTACGCATGGACATCCCCGATTATTATCGGATTATTTATTGTCACTGTCATCTTCATGGCATTGTTCCTCCGTATTGAAAAGCGGGCAGAGGAGCCGATGCTGCCACTGTCCCTGTTCCGTACCAGTGTATTGACCGTGCCTTATATTCTGGCCTTTACGACCCGGTGGACAGTGATGGGGGTAACAGTATACTGTGCACTATGGCTGCAGGATGTATCGGGATACAGTGCTACTTTTGCCGGACTGGCATTAATGCCGATGTCGATTGCCTGGCCAGTCGCCTCCACTCTGTCAGGACGGCTGATGTACAAGCTTGGTGCCAAAGCACTGATCATTTTTGGTTCGGTGCTGGCAGTGGCTGGCAGTCTGCTGGTGGCTATCATGAGTTCGGACTCGCCTTATCTGATTATTGTCGCTTCGCTGGTACTGATCGGCTTCGGGATGGGTTGTATTGTCACTCCGTCGATGGTCATTATCCAGGGAGCGGTAGGCTTCCAGATGCGCAGTGTGGCGACATCGACCAATACGCTGATGAACTCGCTCGGACAGACAGTAAGCGTCGCCGTATTCGGACTGGTGTTCAATGCGATTGTGACCCACAATACTGCCAGTGAGCTGGCGCTTGGTATTCATTATGTATTTATCCTCATGCTGGCGGTCGCTGTAGTGAATCTGCTGGTCGCCCTGTTCCTGCCACCAAGCAGCAGACTGCTGAATCATCAGCAGTAAGGAAGCACGGTTATATGTAGCTATCGAACAGATGAATGCACAAGGCAGCAGATTTATTTTCAATAAGAGACAGTATGCTGATCAATAAAAAAGGCTGCGATTCCCGAGAATGAGGAATCGCAGCCTTTTTGTGAACACGAAAAATATTATACCTTACACACTTCCATAAAAGCGAAATGCAATCACGCGTATATCAAGCTGCTTGTCTATTCTATTATTCATGTCCCGCTGCCCGGCGAGTGCGGCTGTACCAGCGGCTTACCTGATCGGCATCCCGGTGATCCAGCCGATTCGTCTGGAACGTAGCGTGTCCCGCTGCTATATACAGGTGGAGGCTGAGCAGATTCTGTCTGCGCTGCAGTCGGCTGCCCGTGAAACGGAATGCTTCGATATGCTTCCATAATATACAGTGCGTCGAATGGGAGACATACCGGTTCACCAGTATCAGACGTTCTCCATCCAGTAAGGCACCGGAACAGCGATACCTGCCATAATCCAGTATCAGCAAAATGGCAGCCAATAGAATACCGATCAGTAGACCGTACCCCGACAGAAAATACGTTCCGACCGCAGCGAGTATGCCGCTGATCAGAAGACTTGGCCATACATATGCCCACAACGCCCGCGATGGCGACCGATAGACAGGAGCCCGGTACAGAAATCCGGGGACCATCGAGTCCAGCAGACCCTGCACTTCGCTGCTGCGGATAAAGGGATGCAGTACGGGCACTTTGGCATCTTTCCCTGAAGAGACCACATGCAGCTGGATCTGGGCAAAGCCGAGCCAGCGGCGAATCAGACTTTCCTTGACCGTTACTGCCTGTACATGCTTGGGATGAAAAACGAATTGTCTTCGTTCCAGCAATCCATAACGGACAGACAATCTTTCTCCGCTACGATAGACAGAGAATCCGGCGTACTTGACGATAAACAGCACCAGTGATAATAGCCAGGCGAATATCAGACCGATCAGTACGGCACCGAGCAGCGCCTGAATGCCGGTAATATACCCTCTGGCATTATCCATTAGCTGGTTTAGCAGGCCATCAGGCAATATATCTCCTGCAAAGGAATATATCCCCGCTATAAAGGCCAGTCCCAATCCCAGATTAAGCTCGGTCAGTGCTGCCCGCAGCAGCTGGGGTGTGGTCAGCCGGTAGAGCAGCTGTGCTGTGACTGGCGAAGAGCCGGCTGGTGCAGTGAGTCGACCTGCTGATGATACAGATCTACGACCAGCAGATGAATCGGTAGAAGGGTCTGCCGATTCATCTGTCTGTCTCTTTTCGTCCGAATAGGGATAATTCTCTCCCGAAGAGTACGACTGTTCCCGATCCGAAGCTTGATCCTTTTCCAGATCCTGTATTGGAAATCCGGCTTGCTCCACCGCTACATCATTGGGTAAAGATCCAGCTTCCCGATCAACAGCTACAACCGCTTGTTCCAGCACCTGCTGTAGACGTTCTGCTTCGGCAGCGGATAACACCTCGAGTACTGCATCTCCATCCGAGCTACCTCCCGGCGTCTCGATTTTAAGCTGTACTACGCCAAGCAAGCGCTGGATCAGCGGCTGCTCAATACTGACTGAGTGAATGCGTGAATAATAGATCGCTTTCTCCCTGCGCTGGAGCAGTCCGCTCTGGATCACAAAACGGTCCTCTTCCGCGTGGTAGGTAAATCGGCGCCATGTACCCAGATGATACAAACTGCTCAGCACAAGTAGTAGTACGAATCCACCGAGCGTCCAATAGACGGAAGCAGACAGACCATCTCCGCTCAGAATACGTACAACTGCCAGGATCAGCAGAAACGCCAGATTTTTGATAGTACGCAGTATTGCAAAAGCCACATACAACGGGTGCATTCGGTGCAGCTGCCGGCTCATTCGTCTATCCTCCTGGCCAGACGGCCGATACGCTGTTTGAGCTGCTCGGCTTCCTCCAGCTTCACGCCGCCGATCGTATGCGTGGTTGCTGCTGTAACAATATGGACTTCGGCGAGATGATATCGGCGCAGAATCGGTCCAATCTCCAGCTCCACATGCTGCACCTTGCTCATGGGAACCAGTGTCTCACTAATAAAAAACAGTCCGTTATGTATCTCCAACTCTTCATCCGATACGGCAAACCGAAAGCGATTATACCGTACAGTCGGGGCTACAATTACATAGAACACAAACAGCAGCACACCGAGCCCAATCAGCCCTGTCTTGAGCCACCATGGCATCTCGAACCAACCCAACCAACCAGGCAGCAACGCAATCGCAGCCAGAATCAGCAGGAAAATTCCGTAGCCGATGACTGCACCCTGCCGCTCTGCCGATTTCCAGTCCGGATGAAGAGGTCTCATTTCTGCTCCGGTAAATGACATCATATTCCTCCTCCATGAATCAAGTGTTATGTATTCGCAGGATCTTCGTATAACCATTCACTTGTATAGAAGTATACCTTATTAGTATATACATGCTCTGCCTGCTTAAAGTCGCATATTCTTGCCATTGCATCAAAAATAAACCAAAAAGCTGCCGGAACAGTAGCGATATTCCGCAAAGGAATACATGACTGTTCTGGCAGCTGCTGATATAACGGTAACCTGTAATACTGATATAATATCTGATCTGATATACATTGGCCGATTCATTATTTGTCCGGTCTGGCAACTAATCCGCTTAGCGTTTATTAAATCCTTTTCTTTCCAGAAAATCCTTGAGCTGCATTCGGGAAGCAGTAGTGAACTTCTGGGCCATTAGTGCAGACCATGGCGTACTCTTGGCGCCGGCTGTACGGGCTGACAAATAATTTGCCATCTGTTCATCGTACTCGGCGACTGTCTGCTCTGTCGTCATTGCATCATAAGATTCATGATGCAATACGGCTTTGAGCGGCAGGCGTGGACGCAGTCCAGGCTCCTGATTCGGATAACCTACACACATACCATATACCGGATAGACCCGGTCCGGAAGACCAAGCAGCTGCGAGACTTCTTCGATCTCGTTACGGACTCCACCGATATAGACGATACCCATTCCCATGGATTCGGCAGCTATGGCTGCATTCTGGGCAGCCAGCGTCACATCCGCCGTAGCTACGATAAAGTTCTCGACTGCATCCGTATATGATTCTTCCTGCGGAGCATGCTGCTGCACTGCCTTTTCCAGACGATACAGATCCGCACACCAGACGAGGAACACCGGGCATTCCACGATATAACGCTGGTTGCCAGCGAGCTCAGCCAGACGTGCCTTGCGCTTTGGATCACGAATAGCAATTACACTGTATGCCTGTACATTACTGGAGCTGGAAGCCATCTGGCCGGCAGCAACAATTGTCTCCAACTGCTCATCGGTAACCGGGTCCGGCTTATAACTCCGAATAGAGCGGTGACTCATTAAAAGATTAATCGTATCATTCACAGTTCAATTACACTCCTGTCTATATCATCTGATCGTATTTTAACCACGCACAGGATTCAATGAAGCAGACGATGCATCGATGATTACCCTCATCCCGTTCGGAATAGGCATCGTACGCCGCCCTACCTTTCCACCATCTCCTGCCGGGATTATGATATCGAATCTATCCAGAACATCAATCCGAAAAATCCGGCCCAGCTAACGATCTGCAACAGTCCAATCGTCAGACTGGCAATAGCGAATCCACGTCCTCGCGATGAACGAAGGGACAAAATCGAGAATACGAGCGACAATATAATAATGACAAAAGACACGATCAATCCAATCATACTCAGTACAGGCATCACACCAAATTCTGCATTACCAACAATCAACAAAATCAGTGCAAAAGTAACTGATGTCATGCTGATCAGAGCAACAATACTCAGAATAAACGAGGTTAATGCCAGTACAAACCGATCCCGTCCGGGCTGCTGATCCGGACGATGCAATGGATCATATCCACCTGGAGATGGTTGATACCCCGGCGGCGTCTGGTGTGGCTCGCCCACAGGACCAAAATCATTTCCGTTCATAATACCCTCCCAAAAGACTATATCAAATGTCTTAGTTACAGCTCCAATCGGGCTGTCTTTAGGAGTATAGTATACCTTATTTCCCAGTATTCGGCTGTACCTTTTGCAGCTTGATACGCTGCAAACGCAGCGCATTCAGTACGACCGACACCGAGCTGAATGCCATCGCTGCTCCTGCCAGCCATGGTGCCAGCAGACCGGATGCCGCAATCGGAATACCAATGACATTATAGGCAAGAGCCCAGAACAGATTCTGACGGATATTACGAATTGTGCGGCGGCTGATCATGATTGCGTCGGCGATACCATTCAGATCCCCGCGCATCAGCGTTACATCCGCCGCTTCCATAGCTACATCAGTACCTGTGCCGATTGCGATACCAGTATCGGCAGTTGCCAGGGCAGGGGCATCATTAATACCGTCTCCGACCATGGCGACGATGCGTCCTTCCTGCTGCAGACGCTTGATCTCGGCTGCTTTGCCTTCCGGCAGTACACCTGCCAGAATACGATCCACTCCGGTCTGCTGACCGATGGCCTGCGCAGTGCGTTCATTGTCACCGGTAATCATAATGACTTCCATACCCATCTGTTGCAGGCGCTGTATTGCTTCTTTGGATGTTTCTTTGACCGTATCGGCTACTGCCAACCAGCCGGTATATTGCCCATTTACCGCTGTCAGCATTACGGTCTTGCCTTCACTCTCGACCTGCTGCACTTCTTGCTCCATATCTCCGCCAGAGATGCCGGCTTCCTGCAACAGCAGACGTGTACCAACCAGTAACTGCTGTCCGTCCATAACTGCTCGGATACCCTTGCCCGGTATATTTTCAAACGAATCTATAGGTGCAGACATAATATGCCGCTCCTGCAGCCCCTGTACAATCGCACGGGCCAGCGGATGTTCAGAAGCCGCTTCTGCACTGGCTACATGCTGCAGCCAGATCTGTTCGGTGATTCCCGAAGTTCCCGGTACAAAATGAATATCGGTTAATACAGGCTCACCGCGTGTAATTGTGCCGGTTTTGTCCAGTACCACGGTATTCACTTTGTGAGCTGCTTCCAGATGTTCGCCGCCTTTGAAGAGGATGCCGTATTCCGCAGCCCGGCCCGATCCAGCCATAATGGATGTTGGTGTAGCCAGACCCAGCGCACATGGGCACGCAATAACGAGTACCGCGATTGCTTTTTCCAGAGCACTGCTAAAGTTGCCCGGTTCCAGCCACAAATACCATATTCCAAAAGTCAGCAGCGCAATCCCTACTACAATCGGTACAAATATACCCGAGATCACATCCGCCATCCGCTGAATAGGGGCTTTGGATACCTGTGCTTCTTCCACTACACGGATAATCCGGGCGAGCGCTGTATTCTGTCCAATCCGGCTCACCCGAAAGCGCAACCGGCCATTCTGATTAATCGTGGCTCCAATTACCGCATCACCGATTGTCTTCTCCACTGGCAGACTCTCACCGGTGAGCATCGACTCATCGACCGAAGATTGTCCTTCTATCACTTCGCCATCTACAGGGATTTTCTCGCCCGGTTTGACGATTACAATATCATCTATCTGTACATCGTCTATTGGAATCTCCAGCTCCTGGCCTTCCCGCTCGACTCTTGCCATCTGGGCACGCAGATTCATCAGACTGCGAATCGCCTCGGATGAGCGACCTTTGGCACGATGTTCAAACCATTTGCCCAGCAGAATCAGGGTGACCAGAATCGAGCTGACTTCAAAATAAAGCTCCACCTGGGTTCCCGGTACAAATATGGAACGGATAATCAGAAACAGGCTATAAAAATAAGCCGCTGACGTACCCAGTGCAACCAGCACGTCCATATTGGCACTGCCGCTGCGAAGCGCTTTGTAAGCTCCCACATAGAACTGCCAGCCAATAATGAATTGTACTGGTGTAGCCAGAATCAGTTGGAACCATGGATTCATCAGAATGGAAGGTGTACTGATCCATGACGTAATACTAAAATGACCCAGCATCGCCCATAGCAGCGGCAAGGACAATACTGCAGCTATGATCAGTTTCCACTTGCGCATAACCGCTTCGCGTTCACGCCGTTGCTCGATGCCCTCTTCCCGCTTGAGTTGGGCTTTGTAGCCAAGCTTTTCGACTTTGCGTGTAATCTCATCCAGCGTTACACTGCCGGGATTGTATTGTACCCGTGCAGTTTCCAGTGCCAGATTCACATTAACCTCCGAAATGCCATTCATGCGCCGGATTCCTTTTTCAATACGGGTCGCGCAGGCAGCACAGGTCATGCCAATAATATCAAGATCGGCAGTCTCCTTGAGCGGCTGATAACCCAGCTGCTCGATCTTGCGTTCCACTGCTGCTCCATCGATCTGTGCAGGATCGTAAATAACAGAAGCGCGTTCCAGTGCCAGATTCACATTGGCTTCCTGTACGCCTTCGAGCCGGCGCAGTCCCTTTTCGATCCGTGCCGAGCAAGCTGCACAGGTCATGCCGCCTATTTGCAGTTGCAATTGACGTGTAGCGCTGCCGGAAGCCGCAGCCGACGATGATAAGGGAACCTGCTCCGGTGCTTCAGTAGTAGATTTGGGAGAAGTGTTCATGGCGTAACCTCCTGTCTGTAATCGTTTCGATTCATTCTTAATGAAGCATTGGATCATAGTTTATTTTTTAAATACCCCCCAGGGGTACATTTTTGTGTTAAATAAAAGCCCATTCGGGCTTTGTTGCTGGACTATCCAATGATCGGTATACAATCTGCCAATTAGAATTGGTGTCTGTGGTTTACTTTTGAATAATTACGGTTAGCATCTATCTATCCAGTCCAGTCCGTTATCCAGCAAAATCAGCTGCACAACGGATACCGAACTGTAAAGTAACCCTTGATCCATACGTATGGAATCAACAATCCTGCTGCGATAGATTATTCAATCGATAGAGGCCTCAGGCTCCAGCGGAGACCACATCATATCCTTGTTCTTCAATCGCTTCTGTCAATTTCACAACATCCAGCTGCTGCGCATCATACTCGATATCTACAGACTTGGCTTCCAGATTCACTTTGCCATTGGCACCAATCTCTGCAAGTGCACCTTCTACGGATTTTACGCAGTGCTGGCAGGACATGCCTTCTACTTCGAGAGTAACCTGTGTCATTTGTGTCATGGGTATTCCTCCTTAAAATGTATAGGTTCTTCATCCATTTGGAATGGATGTTATTTCAATAATTTATTAATCGTAATCAGCAGCTCGTCAATCACTTCATTCTCGCCAGCTTCAATACGTTCGACTACACAGCTCTTCATATGACCTTCCAGCAGCAGGCGACCGACTGAATTCAGGGCGGACTGGGCAGCTGCAATCTGATTCAGCACATCATCGCAATACGTATCTTTCTCGATCATGCCCTTGATACCGCGAATCTGTCCTTCGACCCGGTTAAGACGGCGAACCATGTTGGTCTTCATCTCGTCGGAATGATGACTGCGCCGGGTGCTGCTGCACTCCGTATGATCTGCCAGCGCTGTATCCTGTTGATGTTCTTCCCGGATCATTCCTGTTTCTTCCATCGCATAGCCCCCTCTGTTATTTCCCACTTGTATCCAGCTATCAGACAGCAAGAATAAATAATCCTATAAATCCATCCTAACATACCCTATGGGGGTATTCAACCACTAATTCAAAATTCATTTTTTTCTTATAAATTAATTAAAATTTGATGTATTTACCATTCTCTTCAATTCACGAACCCTCTATAATTATGATAAAATGAGGATTGACCATTTACTATATTTGGAATTTGCGAGAAGTATTTCATATCACCGTATATCCACCTATTTTCAGATTGATATTTTTCCATTTTGATTGCCTTAGGGCTGAAATGCTTCAGGATTACGATGCATATCGTGTACACCTATCATGGAAGAAGGGAACTCCTATGTCCAAAGCAGATCGCTATGAGCGAATGATGGAACAGACCCGTATTCGTTTTCTCGAGGACGCCGAACTGAAAATGGCTGATTTGCGCACCCTTTTTCATGACTATTATAAAGACTCTTCCCAAGCCGGCATATCCGGACTCCAGTATGCTATTCATCGTCACGCGCATGCCATCAAAGGACTGGCGCTGCTTTTCTCCTACAAAGAGATGGATACGGTATGCGGAGATATTCTGATGATTGTGCTACAGGAGCCTCCGCGCGACTGTACGCCAGACGAGATCGAGCATCTGCATCGTCTGGTGACGGCACTGGAATATCTGCTTAAACAAGCCTCTATCTGATCAGTACAGCATTGGTCTCTGCAGTATTTCCTGTTACAATAGATCAGGCTGACAGAGCAAATGATACTGAGAAAGGGGCTTTTTTCCCATTGGCACAGTTATTTTTTAAATATGGCGCAATGAACAGCGGCAAGTCGATCGAGATTCTCAAGGTTGCCCATAACTACGAAGAGCAAAACAAGCATGTCCTGATCTTCACCTCGGCGCTGGATACGCGCGATGAGATGGGTTATGTCTCCTCCCGGATCGGTGTACGTCGTCAGGCTATTGCTATTCATGAAGATACGGACATCTATACAATTGTCCAAAATTATACTCCCAAGCCTTCCTGTGTACTGATCGATGAATGCCAATTCCTCAAAAAGGAAGCGGTGCTGCAGCTGGTCGGTATCGTGGACGAATTAAATATCCCGGTCATGGGATTTGGACTGAAAAATGATTTTCAGAATCATCTGTTCGAAGGCAGCAAGTATATGCTGCTGTATGCGGACAAGATTGAGGAAATGAAGACGATCTGCTGGTTCTGCGAACGCAAAGCCACTATGAATCTGCGCATGAAAGACGGACACCCGGTATATACGGGAGAACAGATCCAGATTGGCGGCAACGAAAGTTATTATCCGGTGTGCCGCAAGTGTTACAACAATCCACCGATTTAAATGCTTCGGATGAAAGTATAGGACGGAATAAGACTGTCTACAGAAGCTTGTCAGTACAGTACAGGACAGGAGGATGCAGGTAGGAATAGGCTGACGTTTGCACGGTAATCGGTGCGTGACGTCAGCCTATTCTTTATTTGGTAGTATTTTGATGTTCTTTATTACTAGTTAGCGATGCAGGCTGATATACTGCAATTCGCTTGCTGTATGGAATCCAGCTTTGTGATATAGACTTATCGCTACAGGATTATTGTTATTGACGCAGAGAGAGACTTCCTTAACCTTGATAGATCCAAATAGATGCTGCAAAGCATGATGAAGCAGGTATAATCCAATTCGGCGGCCCCGACGATCTGGTCTTACAGCAATGTATTCAATTTGTCCTTCCCGAAATTCACGACTTCCCTCCAGATAGACATAACCAGCAAGCTCATTTGCGTACAAGCATATAAACAAGCGATTGTCTTCAGCCAGTCGGCTCAAAATGGCCCCAGAATCATAATAAGTGGATGGGAAACATTCGTTATGCAGACTACGGAATGAAGAGAGAATAGCGTCCAGCTCAGCTGGTATGGGCAGCTCGGAAGAACTACTCATTATTTCTCCGATATCAACAATCTTTAGCTTCTGGTTATCTATTTGGTCGATAACGAGCTGCTGTCCGGACAGTTCTTCCAGTTTCAATATAGTATGTTGTCCTTGTTTTACAGCTTGTTTGGTCTCTATCCAGGCAAGAGCATGATGATTATGTATATGATAGAATCCGGCAATCCTCTGAATAGAAGGGGATAATTTAGCGAGAGCTGCTGCCCATAATTGATCGGCAGCAGTCTGCCATTCACCCCAATCACCTTTTATGATAAAAGGTCCCCAGAGTTCAGCCTGTCCTTCTTCTTCATCGGCATCGAGCAGCAGCAGTCCGATCAGCTCTTCATGCTCATACAGAAGCGTGACATACTGATCCAATTCATATTCCCCAAATTCTTCTTGGATGGAATGTTCGATCTCTTCTGCCTCTGTTCCACAGTAACCCACATGGTGAGCCGGATCGGCATTCAGTTCGCTGATCAGTCGAGCCATTGCCGGGACTCGTTCCAATGTACCAGCTTTCACTTGTCTCATGAATAATTTGCCTCCTTTCCCGATTAAAATTAAACTGTCGCACAGTAAAGCTTCTTTTTAGAAATCCAATTGTCTGCTCTACTGTGCGGCATATTTATTTCTCCTATACCAATGGGGGGAATGACTCTCCCATTTTTAAAAGTGTAGTTTGGCATTATTTCTATTATGACGCAGTTCCAGTAGCATAAGCATCGCCATCCATATCAGTGCAATCACATGCAGACCGGCGACGAACATGCCCCCGGTTGCCTCCAGCTGGCTGTTTACGACCTGCCACAGATTATAGGTGATTGTCAGACTGAGCAGAGCTGCCAGGCCAATCCACTTCCGATCCAGCATGGCGGTGAAGAGCAGCAGGATCAGTGCAGGAATGCTATACCGTTCGTGAATCTCTGTCGGCAGCATAAAAAAGGCAAAAGATACCCATACACCTGCTTTGAGCAGCGTTGCGGTAGTTATCGTGCGCAGCTTCCACAAATACACACCTGCATAGAGAACAGCCAGCAGCAGTAACACAAATCCGATGCTGCGCAGCGAGAGAATTCCTACTAACTGCACCGTGTCGCTCGTATCCGGTGCAGTACCGACCAGGTAGTACCAGATATTCAGTGCATTCATCGTGACCTGGGTATACATACCGACTGCGCTCAGATAGGCTGCCCGGATCATCGCTTGCAGGCCGCCGTAACTGGCAAAATACAGGCTCGTCACAACAAAAGGAATACATACGCCGATAACGATCCACAGCAGCGGACGCAATCGTCTGTTCCGCAGCTCGCGCAGCACATACATACCCAGCACCGGCGCAATAATAATCGACTGCAGCTTGGTCAATAGTGCCAGTGCAAACAGAATACCTGCTCCCAGCGGAGACAGAAGCAGCAGGACAAGCGAACCGGCCATCAGCATACCATTCAGAATATCCACCTGTCCCCAAACTGCACTATTGACGATCAATACCGGATTCAGCGCAAATGCTGTTAAGGCAAGCCAGCGAAGACGTTTATCCGCGTTTCCCGTCGACCACCCTGTTACTACTGCCAGTGCCAGCATATCCAGCACGATCAGAATACTTTTATAAGAGAGTGACCCAGGCTCTACAGTGATGCCCAGCAGCTGCAGCAGTGCTCCATATCCGTTAAGCAGCCAGAGAAACAGCGGCGGATAATTGATGCCACTATTATGAAGATAGACGCTCCCGAGTCCATATTCCCTCACCTGATTCATCCACTGCACAAACAGTTCCTGATCGCTTACAAAACCGGCGTATCGTTCACCATACCCTATCCGTATTCCCAGCCCTGCAACCAGCAGCACAGCCAGTCCCCGCCATTCCTGCCGGGTCATCTCTTTGCTATGGTTGCGCTGTATAGAGGGTTCTGCGGGAACGGTTCTATTTCGGATTGATTTGATTCTCATCTGCCATCCCTCCCTGTTATTCACAAGAGACAGACGTTCTTCCAAGGAAAGCAGGGCTTGTTCACCACCCATGCCAGAAACGTTGCTGCGTCCATTATACAGCGGATCAAGGTACAGGTTGCAACCTTGCGGTAATAGCGAAAACCAGTTGTCGTGCAGAGTGAGTCATAAGGCTATAATCTGTCTTTCTTTATGTATAATTAGCTGGTGTATCTGTACCTGATCCACCTATAGAATCAGTCTGGTTAATATTTCCTGTTTGCAACTAGGGCTTTTTATCGGAAAATGGAAATTGTGCATCTTTTTATGACAGAATGCGTAAACATGGGTGTACTTGAAATGAAAGATTCAAAAGGGAGTGAACATCATGCAATATCCTCTACGATACATAGAATGGTCAGAGGACAAACAGCGCGAACTGGGCCGGATTCACGAGTATCCGTCCATGAATTCGGATGAGCTTTTTGTGCATAAGCTTGTAGACGCTATCAAACTGAATCACCGGATCTGGGTACATATCTCCCATGAATCCGAAGACACCGGGCAGCATATTGTATATGCCCGTCCTTTCGCAGAGGAACTGCCTTATCCGTATCAGAAAAGTCTCGCCCGTACCATTACCGGACAAAAGGATTATCCCTCTTCTCTGCAGCCCGAATACTGGGTATGGAATGGGGACAGCTTTGAGCGGATCAGCGGCTATGATTACTCCATGGCTGCACTGGATATTGCCCGCCGGCTGTTGGATCATTACTGGGTAGAGAATGGGGTAACCTACGATATGCTCTACACGGTACTGGATGCAGATCGCCAGAAAGTCATGTTTTTCCTGAGTGAGGTGAGATACGGATGACGAACAATTCACAGAACCAACCTTCTACCCAGCTGCCGGACCCATCAATACGTTCCATGCATCCATCATCCACTGCCATGGCTCATGTAGGCAAGCCCGAACCGTTGCCGGAGATTACCGGCACACTGGCAGAGATGTCTGCTGCCTCGCATCCTTCTACGGACAAGCCGGCTCGAACGCTTGGCTCCAAAGCACGTATGGCGGCGTTCTCCCTTATGCTGGTCGTGCCTGTCGCACTGACCGGCTGCGGAGACGATGACGATTACTGCCAATATGACCAGAATGGCAATCCATACAACTGTGATGATAACTACAGCGGTGGCAGCCATGGAGGGTCCTACTTCTTTGGCGGGTATAGCTCTTCCCACAAAAGCAGCTCATCCGGATCGCATAGCGGCTTTGGCAGCAGCGGATCGTCCAGCTCCTTTTTTGGAGGGTAACGGTTATGCGCAAGACATTCACTATCCCGTTATCCCGGGAACAACTGTTTACCGGCGAGATTGCCCGTCGTATCCCTTACCATGCCATGTATGGACAGCCGTACTGTCTGCCGGCTATGACAATCTATACTGCCGATGAATATGAACAGCTACGGCTAGGGTCCGAGCGGGTCGATCATCTATACCGTAAGACACTGCATTTTATTCAGGAATATCTGCCAGACGAGTATCTGGTCGAGCAGCTGGGCATCCATCCTCTACTCGCCCATACAGCACGGCAGTCGATCCCATGGGATGGATTGACCCGACTGGACTGGATTATCAGCCCGGATGGCGAACTGAAATGTATAGAAAATAATACCGATACTCCGAGTGGTGTACCCGAGGTTGCTGTTCTCGAACAAGAACTGCTTCGATATGCACCCGGACTGCTGCCCGCTTCGGATAAAATGAATACACAGATTCAGCATATGTTTCGGGAAGCATTCTCTTATTATTCGAAGCATGGTCTCGGACCGAAGATTTATTTCACCAGCTATGACTGGCATGAGGAAGACCGGATGAATACGATGTATCTGCTGGAACAATGCCAGGCTGCCGGAATCGATGCCGCCTATGTGCCGCTGGAGCAGCTGACTATCGTGCCAGAGCAGGGATTGTATTATCAGGAGGAACAGATTACAATCCTGTACCGCCTCTACCCGCTTGAATATCTGGTTGAGGATCGGGAAGAAGATACCGGCCGGGCGGTCGGGGAAGATCTGCTGCAGCTCGTTGCCGACGGAACACTTGGTCTGATCAATCCGGCGCAGCATATTCTTACACAGAGCAAAGGATTTATGGCGACGCTATGGTCGCTGTATGAGCGCAATGACCAGATGCAGGATTATGCCGGATTCACCCTGTACAGTTCCGAGGAATGCAGCTGGATCAGCCAGTATTTGCTGCCAACCTATTTCACGGATGAGCCGTTTCGGCACAGTGGTATCCCGTATGTATCCAAAGGGTACTTTGGACGTGAAGGGCAGGGCACCCGGCTTATCGAGCAGGCTGAGCCAGAGCAGACGCCGAAGGAAAAAGATCTGGCGATAGACAGAGCAGATGCAGAAAATGAGGCTTCCAGCTTGCAGGGTTCCGGTGAGCAGAATGCTTCGAACATGCGTTTTGGTAGCAATACTGTATCCGAGAATTCTCAGGATGCCGATCACACCGAGACTGATCCTGATGTGACTGAACAAGAGCGGCTGGCCGCAGAAGCTATTACTGCCTATTACGAGCAGCAGCCCAAAATCTATCAGCAGCTGCATCCAATGGAGCCGATTCGGGCAGTGACAGATACCGGTACGCATGAGGGATATCTGCTAACTGGAGCTTTTGTGATCGGTGGTACCTTTGCCGGACTGCTACCACGGATTGGTGGTAAAGTAACCGATAATCTGGCCTGCTACTGCGCAGCAGCCATTGCTCCAGAGAGGGTACAGGATTAATATTCGGTCTGTATTGAACGGTATCCTTACATGGACTAAACCGGATTATTGAACAGATTAAAATACCGCATAACTGCACAATCATACAAGATGCACAAAAGCATCTCATTTACAGGAGGGTTAATGTTGAGACATTTTGGAACAGATTTATTGCATGTCGGGATTGGACTGGTTATTCTATTCGCCGTACTGCTGGTCGGCTATTACATATTCAGTCTGATTACCCGCTATAACGATAACAAGGAGATCGCCGAAGGCAATGAAGCCGCCGGAATGTATATGGGCAGCAAATTGCTCGGTCTCTGCATTATCGTTGGACTGGTATCCATTAACTCAAGCAATTGGCTGGACGTTATTATCTGGTCCGCCGTCGGCATCGTTATTTTATGTCTGGTATACATCATATTTGATTTGATCACACCCAGCACTAAAATCTGCGAACAGATCAAAAATGGCAATATGGCCATGGCACAGCTGCTGCGCTCGCTGATCATCGGTATTTCCTTTGTGATTGGGACTTTTCTGATGTAAAAGCAGCTTTACCGACAACAAATATACTTCTGACGATATCAAGCAATATACGATGAGTAATGAAGGAAATCAGCGCATAACAAACAGCCTCTTTCTCTGTAGATCTACAGGGAAAGAGGCTGTTTTGGTGTGTCCAGTTGTCCTCAGAAACGCTTGGAGACAGCTACACGACCTAGGAAGAGTTATAGCAGCGATGTACTTGCTGCCGGATGATCCCAAGCTGTCTGTATGTGCCACTTGACGATTTGGCTTAGGAAGCGGCACCGTAAGAACCGGCTTTGTAGGTTTTTGGATCATACCATTTGTAGCCTGCTTGCGGAGCTGCCCATGGTTCTGCCTGCGGCTCTGTAGAAGAAGCAGGTGTCTCGATTGGCAGTAGTGGCGTCGGGCTGTCCAGAGCCAGACCGCTGACGCTACTGAAGCTGGTATAGCTTTCTTTGTTAGCGAGCCATCTCACTGTCTGTACGAGCAGTGTGGCATCGTCCACTTCTTTGAATCCATCATAGGTTTTCTTGGATGCGCCTGTCTCTTCACGCAGGTATTTTGGTGATGCATCTTCAACAGGAGAAGAGTCCCCGATAAAGGCTGCTTTACCAGCACCCACTTTGGAGATTGCTGCATACGGACCTTCACTGCGTCCGCCACCATTGTATACGCCCTGATCTACCGCGTTACCCCATTTGGAGACGCCGGATGGTACGTATACAATCCCTTTGGCTTTGCTAGGATCGAGAATAGCCAGCGTAGAGCCTGCATGCATGGCTACCGATTTCACACCTGCTGTGATACCAAACGATTGGTTGGATGCGGCAATATCTGTCGCGTTCACATCGCCCAGCGCGTTATAACGGAAACGAATACCGAAGTTCGTGCCCAGCCAGTCAGAGCTGCTCACACCCTGCATTGCCGGAGAAGCCGCTTCTTCTGCAGTCATGCCTTTGGCCGGATTGCTGTAAGCTCCGCGACGATAACCGTTCATTGATTCAGAACCATCCCAGCGGTTTTTGTTGCGGTCGGCATTGTAGTGGTCACCGATAAAGAAAATACTGCCGCCTGCTTTGACATACTGCAGCATCGCTGCCTGTTCGCTCGATTTGAAAGGAACATTCGGTTCAGCCAGAACAAATACATCGTAATTTTTGAGTTTGTCATACGTGATCGCCTGCTCGCCAAATGTGTAAGGAATCGGACGTTCCAGGGATTCCACGGTAAACCCGACAGCACGCAGCCCACTGGCAAAGTCGGAGAATCCGCCGTTGATTACCCAATCTGCCGCTCCGGCAGTCTGTCCATGCGTATTGTCGAACAGCACTTTTTTGCCTGTGCCATCCGGCAATGTGGTTCCTGTGCCCGGTGTACCCGGTGTCGGTTCTGTTGGCTCGGTTGGCGTTGTACCGCCTACTGTCATGGACGTCGGGCTTTTTACACCGGGATAATTATTGTATGTACCCGCTGTACCTGTCACTGTAATCGTCTGACCAATCAGCCCCGGATTGGATTGCAGTCCAAATTGGGAGCGGAAACTGCTCGGAAGCTGTACATCCAGCAGCTTGCTATTGCTGGTCTCACCTTTGCTGTCTGCCAGCAGCAGATTATAGTCATTGGCAAATGGACTGCTGAAATCAGCGGTCTGTGCACCACTCGCATGTCCTACCACAACTCCGGTAACTGTAATCGTACCTGCTGTCTGCGACTGGATCGCCTGGGCGACAGTCAGCGTGGTTGCTGCTTCTGCTTTGGAACCGGGTATACCTCCGAACAAGGACACCGCTGTCAGCATCAGCGCAAGAAAAATCAGGTGAAACCTTCGGGATACTGCATTTTGCATATACGTTCCTCCTCTGGCTAAATGGTCAAACGATACAACAGTTGATTCTTAATTATCATAATTCGTTTTTATCTAGCGTATTCCTCTTTTATGTAAAAATTAAATAAAAAGGAATTTAAATTTGGTGTGGGGTGTGGAGTAGAGAATAGTTACAGCGCTGCGGGAATGGATCCTTCTGTCGCCCTCTGTTAAAAACGGATATCTGGAATAACTGCTTTCAGCAGTAGATATCCGTTCTTAAAGGATGGCTTTAGAAGGATTCTATTCCCTCCGCTACGTGCCCGCCTCTCCCTTCGCCGCATTCCAGAAAAGATTTAAATTCCTTTTTATTAGGGGGAGCGGCCGGGAAGCAAGGCTATAGACGAAAGATGTAGAGAGACGCGTTATAGTTTGGCATTAGGTTATGGATTATTGACTGCTGATTGTTAGTTATTGGTTACTGGCTATTGTTTATGGACAGATGGTTGTTATTTTTTTGTTTGTTAATTGTTGTCTATTGATTGTTGGCTTTTATTAGTTAGTTATTGGCTTTTGAATGTTAGTTTTTGTTGATTGATTGTTATCTACGAATTATTAGTTGCTTATTACTGATTGCCAAAAATTGCATTTATAAATGTTAAATTCCTTCCCACTTGGTAAGGGGTTAGCTCTTTTACATAGTTACACGATGATACAGAGCGGAGGAAAGGAAATAAGGGCAAAGGACGACATTTAAGCCTGGAGATTCTCATTCCCAATATCCAATTCAAGAATCTCCAGGCTTAACCGGAGGACGTGCCCTTATTCCTTTCTGCAGCGGATGAACTCCAAACCAGAGTAATCCTTCCCACACTGCCAAATTAAGTTGCGTAATGCAGAAGATTCTTATAAAATAGCCAATGTACCAATCATCCTACCTTTAGGAGTGAGTGTTTTGTTTGACAAATTGGAGAAAAAGTCGTTGGTCGATCAGGTGTATGCGCAGATTGAACAGCGGATCAAGGATGGACAGTGGGAGATTGGCACGCGGATTCCGCGGGAAGCGGAACTGATGGAGCAGTTTGGCGTCAGCCGCAATACGTTACGTGAAGCGGTACGGGCGTTGGTGCATGTGGGCCTGCTCTCTACCCGGCAGGGTGACGGAACCTTTGTGACGGCGAGCAGTGAACTCAGTTCGGTTCTGCAAAAGCGTGTGCAGCGTTCGACGATGGTCGAGATTATGGAGGTGCGTCATGCACTGGATCGGGAAGCCGTACGGCTGGCCTGTCTGCGGCGTACCGACGAAGATCTTCAGGCGATGGATCAGTATGCGGATTTATGTCATCAGCATACCGAAGCGGGCGATGTAGAGGCGTTTGTGGAAGCGGATATGAAGCTGCATCAGGCGATTGTAGCCGCATCCTATAATGGACTGCTGATCGATCTGTACGCTAATTTATTTGAGCAGATCCAGATGTCCATCCTCAGTACAACCGAGATGAGTAATGATCGCTACCATACCGGACACTGCGATCTTATCCAGGCAATCCGTGAGCAGCAGCCGGATCAGGCGGCCTCCATTGTGGACGATTACATTTCTCATTTCACAGGTATTCTTTTCGAAAGGAATTCATAAGCAATGCACAAGACAACTATTGAAACACCCGGCTCGTCCGTATCGATACGGAATATGGCCTTTCTCGTTTTCTGTATTCTGTTTGTATCCATTAATATGCGGGGACCGATTACCGGTCTCAGCCCGCTGCTGGAGTTGATGCGACAGGACTTTACCGTATCCAATACCATGGCCGGTTTTCTGACGACGATTCCGCTGCTGGCCTTTGCGCTGCTATCTCCGTTTGTCGCCAAACTAGCTGGCAGCCATGGTATGGAGAAAATTATTTTCTTTGCCATGATCATTCTGGTGATCGGCGGTTGGATGCGTCCGTTCGGCGGTATCAGTCTGCTGATTACCGGAACATTCCTGACCGGGCTTGCGATTGCCGTACTCAATGTGATTCTGCCCGGTCTGATCAAGCGGGAGTTCCCGCACCGGATCGGTATTATGACGAGTGTCTACTCAATCTGTACAAACGTCTTTGCAGCGATTGCCTCGGCGCTCAGTCTGCCTCTCGCAGTGAATTTTGGGCTGGGTTGGCAGGGTTCCCTGCTGACCTGGACCGTGCTGGCAATGGCTTCCCTGCTCTGCTGGATCCCGCAACTTCGTCACAACAAGGTTGCCAAGCTAGCTGCACGTTCGCATGCATCCGGCCACAGTGTATGGCGCTCTCCGATTGCCTGGAAAATCACCTTTTTCATGGGTCTTCAATCGATGATCTATTATGTATCGATCGCCTGGCTGCCGGATATTCTGCAGGAACAGGGCATGAGCCGTGTACAGTCCGGTTATATGCTGTCTCTGATGCAGTTCTCGATGCTGCCGTTTAACTTTATTATTCCGATTCTGGCTGCCCGGCTGAAAACCCAACGGGTACTCGTGCTCGGAACCGTAGTGCTGTATCTGATCGCCCTGCTCGGCATTATGATGGGCAGTGGACATATGGGCTGGATTGCCTTTTGCCTGATTCTGCTCGGTGTTGCCGGAGCGGCAGCCTTCAGTCTGTCGATGATGTTCTTCAATCTGCGTACCCGTACGCCGGAGGAAGCCACCGAGGTGTCCGGTATGGCCCAGTCTGTCGGTTATCTGCTGGCAGCCTGCGGTCCGACCCTGTTCGGTATTCTGCATGATACGACCGGTACATGGACGGTTCCACTGATGCTGCTCGTCGCTGCTGCAGCCAGTCTGCTGTACACCGGATTTGGTGCTGGCAGCCGCGGATACATTTATCCGGAGACGACAAATGACAAAAATATACGTGCTATCGATTAATAACTATGAAATAGGGTATGATTTATAAGAAGCGATCTTAGCATACTGAGGAGGAATTCAATCATGACTACTGATATCCGATCCACCAAAAAACTGAACAATGGTGTCGAAATGCCATGGTTCGGTCTAGGCGTATGGCAGGTAGAAGAAGGAGAAGACGCGACAAAGTCCGTCACTGCTGCTATTAAAGCAGGCTATATCTCTATCGACACTGCTGCCGCATATAAGAATGAAGAGAGCGTGGGTAAAGCCATCCGTGAATCGGGTGTAGCCCGTGAAGATCTGTTTATTACGTCCAAGCTGTGGAATGGTGACCAGGGCTATGAATCCGCTCTGGCTGCATTTGACTCCACCATGGAGAAGCTCGGTCTGGATGTGCTGGACCTGTACCTGATCCACTGGCCGGTCAAAGGCAAATACAAAGATTCCTGGCGCGCCATGGAGAAGCTGTACAAAGAAGGCCGTATTCGTGCCATCGGCGTAAGTAACTTCCAGCCGCATCATCTGGACGATCTGCTGGCAGACGCGGAAGTAGTACCGGCTGTCAATCAAATCGAATTCCATCCGCTGCTGACGCAAAATGAACTGCTCGACTATTGTGCACAAAAAGGGATTCAGGTCGAAGCATGGTCCCCACTGGCACAAGGCAAGCTGTTCGACAATGAAGCAGTAACTACTATTGCCGAGAAATACGGCAAAAGCCCTGCACAGGTGCTGCTGCGCTGGGTACTCGACAAAGGCGTGGTCGTACTGACCCGTTCGGTCAAAGAAGAGCGTATCGTGGATAACGCGAATATTTTCGACTTCCAGCTCACAGCGGACGAAGTGGATCAACTGAACGCGCTCAACAAAAACGAGCGTACCGGTCCGGATCCGGACAACTTCAACTTCTAATCATTCCTGGCTTCAACTACAATACCAAAGACATACCGGTGCATATGCCGGTGTGTCTTTTTTTGTGGTCTGATTAATGTGGTCCTATTCTATGTATGTTTTTGCTCTTTCTTTTTCACCTGTTAGCCATACTTACTGGCCGATAGATATAAAAAAAGCCCCCGTTTACACGGAGGCCTATCCATAATGCGCTATTTATTCCCGATTAGATCCCAAGCTATAAGTATAATTTACTCCACCACTTATATTCCCTGCTTGATTACTTATGACCCTACGATTGAACTTCGAGTACCTAATAATGCCTGCTTCAAATGATTGTAATGGTTAAGTATGGTGTCTACTCTTCTCGACTGGTCCAATACGCGGTGGTCATGAAGGTCATAAAATTGTACCATTTCATTAAGTTCCCGGCGCTCTTGTTCGATGCATGCTTCAATCAATTTAAGCTCTTCCAAGAAACTCACCTCCTGCCGCGATGTCTTGAAGAAACAGCTGCAACGATCTATCTGTTTAGTCTCTATTTGTGCAGTCTGTCATCTAATACTCTGTCTACGAATTTTACCAAACGATTCCTATTTCTACCATATCACATTTATATACACTTTAAATTATAAAGTGACATAAACCTAAACGATACTACCTATACTTTATAGAAATATAACACAACCGGAAGCTCTGCTGCATGAATGTTCCGTGAACAATGCAGTTCGATCTTCCGGTTGTATAGGGTTAATCCGTAATCGCCTGAGTCAATGGTCCACTGCCAAAATGCCCTGAGCGGTCTACCTTGGTCTGCAGATATTTTTCGTTGAATTCGGAAATATCGCCCCATAGCGGTACACGTCCGCTCACTTCTGCACCGGAGCGCTGAAGCGCGTCCAGCTTGCGCGGATTGTTGGTGATCAGTGTGACCGGCAGCTGACGCAGTTGATTCAATACCGCAATTGCATCGTCATAATTGCGCATATCATCTTCAAAGCCCAGTTCCAGATTGGCTTCTACGGTATCCAGCCCCTGCTCCTGCAGTACGTAGGCCATCGCTTTGCTGAACAGACCGATGCCACGTCCTTCATGGTTCGCCAGATAGAACAGCGCACCTGATCCGTGAGCGGCGATCATTTTCATCGACTGTTTGAGCTGGTAGCCGCAGTCACAGCGCTTGCTGCCAAAAATATCACCGGTATGACAGATGCTGTGCATCCGGATCAGTGCATCCGGTGAACCCTGGAAATCACCATAGACAAGTACACTCGACTGCTGGGCTTCTGCCAGATTGGAAGAAGACAGCATCTCGATAATAGCGGTATGGTCGTAATTGCGGTCGCCACAGTTGGCACCCGGCATACTGTCACAGCGCAGCCAGCAGTACCACTGGAAAACTACCGTCTCACCGTCCAGGTTCACCGGCAGACGGATCGGGCCGACCAGATAAATCGATTTTTCGCCGCTTGGCACGATTTGAATATGATTCTGGAGTGCCGCTGCAATTTTAGGATTGATCATATGGATTACCTCCGGAATTGGGAATGCTATATTTGTAAATACGTCGATAGATGTCTATTGGATCATGATTTAGGTTGAGGAATGATAGGTTGGGAAATGAGCACGAAAACCGGCTTCTCTCGTAAATTGGCTGTCCAGTTCATTTGCAGTCTCCTGTCGGCGCAGCTGTTCAAATACCTGAAGACGCTCTACACTCATATCCTCTGCTTCCAGCGCCTCCAGCAGCAGTGGCGCAAGTACATGGGCATCCTGCATCGCGCTATTCACACCGATAGCACCAGTTGGGCTGAATGTATGGGCAGCGTCGCCCATAATAACCACTCCCGACTGTGCCCAGTTGTCGCATACACAGCTCTGTACCTTAAGCAGTACAAAATCGTCCCAGGAACGGATATGATTGTGCACCTTAGTCTCCAGCTGCGGAAAAGCATCGATTAATGCTTGTGCAAATGGATCTACCGGCGACTTGCGCAGCTGTGGATACGTATCCTGCGGAATATTCCAGCCGACCTGGATATATCCGCCATGCTGGGAAAACAGCGCCAGCTGGGCATCCTGTGCCAGAGCCATTCGTACCGTAGGCGGCCAGCCATCCGGCGCAGGAATACGTGCCCATAACAGATCAAATCCATGCCGGAGAATGGTTGTCTGAATACCGGCAAGCTTGCGTACCGTCGAATATCTGCCGTCTGCTCCGATAACGATCTGGCTATGAATCGTCCACTCTTCACCGTGATGACGAACCCGCACACCCGTCACCGGTCCTTCTGTCGATTTCCGGATCAGCTCTGTAACGGTTGTATCCATCATAAGTCGGTAGTTGGGGAAGTTCAAGGATTGTCCGAGCAGAACCTGAAGCAGATTTTTCTGCGGCACGTGAATACCGGTGTGCCGCTCCCCCGGTCCAGGCAGGATACTCTTGATGATCTGCCCCTCCTGAAAATATTCTACACGCTCCATTTCCAGCAGTCCGGCCTCTTCTACCTGATCATATAATCCATGCTCGCGGAGAATGGCTTCCCCGGTTGTATTCAGATGTTCGCCGCGGAACTCTTTGTCGATATGTCCATGACGTTCCAGCAGAATAACGGATATACCCCGGGCAGCCAGCAGATAACCCAGCAAGGCTCCACCAGGACCTGCTCCTACAATACAGACCTGTGTATTCAGATCCATCGGATTCTCCTTTCTCTGACGTTTTTCAGTATCTTTATTTGTCATAGCAATTACATTTATGGTTGTTAACTTACTTTTAATAAGTAGATTATATTTAAGTGAAAGTATATTGTCAACTTTTATAATCCTTCTTCTTTTGTATACAACAAAAAAGCCTCTTTTATAGTTATCGGATCGGATACGGGTATATTTATCCTGGATGACCATAAAAGATGCTTTTGCGTATATCGTATAGGATTGTTCTTACCTGTCAGACGATTTGAGAGACGGCAGTGATCTGCGTAGCGATATCCTTTTCCATATCTCGGGGAAAATAATACCCAGCACGATCAGCAGCATACCGATATAATGCGGCAGACCAACATGCTCATGAAGCACTACCGCCGACATCAGGACAGCAGTAGGCAGCTCTGCGGCCCCCAGAATAGAGGCCATGCCGGACCCGGTCAACGGTGCTCCCTTGGAGAACATCAATGTGGACAGAAACGGTCCGAGCACCGCCAGTGTCAGCCCGTATCGCAGCGCCAGCTCCATAAACAACCGGGCATCCAATAGAAATGCCGGTGGCAGCACGATCGTACAGATAACAAATCCACCGGTCACCATCAGCGCAGTCTTGAATATCGGATTCACTTGCACCGCTACCTTACCGCTTAGCAGGATAAAGATAGTATATGAGACAGCAGCCAGCAGACCGTACAGGAACCCCAGCCAGTGAATGCCGCCGAATCCGGTTGCCAACAAATTGGTGGCACTCAGTGTACCGATCAGCAGCGGGATCAGTGACAGCAATTTGCCTGCACCCGGCAGTCTGCGACTGATGATAGCCTCGGCCAGTACGCCCAGCCAGGTAAACTGGAACAGCAGTACAATCGCCAGCGATGCGGAGATATACTGCAGTGCCAGATAATAGAACATTCCTGTTAGCCCTGTAGTGGAACCGAGCACAATTAACAGAAAAACCTGTTTTCGGCTGGCAGCGGCGTATCGGGGTGGACTGTTCTTTTTGCGGCTTCGGCTGATAAGCAGAAATCCCCACAACAGTAGCGCTCCCAGCAGCATCTGTATGCCTACAACATCATTGACGATAAATCCATCATGATACGCCAATTTTACAAAGGTAGACAGCACGCCGTAGCTGCAGGCACCCAGTAAAATATAAATCATACCTTTCAACACTTCACCCCATCTTGAATCTTACGAAGAAATTCCTCTTCAGCACTTCACTATGATTACATTTGTTCCAGAGTTCCTTTGATCAATTGGACAAAATTAGTTCTGACCCGGCCCGCTACTTCGATAACTTCTTCATGGTTCAGCGGTTGGTCCAGAATACCACAGGCCATATTCGTCAGACAGGAGATGCCGAGTACGCTCATACCGGCATGGGTGGCCACAATCGCTTCCGGCACGGTCGACATGCCCACCGCATCTGCCCCCATCGTACGAATCATGCGAATCTCTGCCGGTGTCTCATAAGCCGGGCCGCTCCACCATGCGTATACGCCCTGCTGCAACGAGAGATTCATCTCCTGCGCAACTTCGGTCGCTATCCGGCGCAGCTCGGGATGATATACTCTGGAGAGATCAGGAAAGCGGGTACCCAGTTCATTATTATTAGGACCGATCAGCGGGTTGGCTGCTACCAGATTGATATGATCGGTAATCAGCATGAGTTCTCCTGGCTGGAAGTCTGTATTTATTGCGCCACAGGCGTTGGTGATGATTACATTTTCTACCCCAAGAGCTTTCATAACCCGTACCGGGAATGTCACCTCATCCAGTGTGAATCCTTCATAATAATGGAAGCGGCCTTTCATGGCAATGACCGTTTTGCCCATCAATTGTCCAATCACCAGCTCATTGGCATGTCCCACAGCATCGGATTTGGCAAAATGGGGAACCTCGCTATACGGAATAATCAGTGGATTTTCTATATCATCTGCCAGAGCACCCAGTCCTGATCCGAGAATAAGACCGATTGTAGGGCGGTGTGCTGTCTGATTCATAATAAAATCTTTGGTCTCTTGAATATCCTGTAGATTATGCATGCTATATTCCTCCATTATCTGAATAGTATGATTACGTCTGGATGACTATTCTATACGTTATACTCGACGTTATTCAGTCTAATGGATAAAATTATGGATGTAAACGCACTTTATCTATATTATATAAAAAGAGCGCTTTTTATATATCAAAAAAGAGCTAAAACAAATATATTTATCTGAATATCATCTAAATAAAACAAACTATATATACAATTAATAAAAACATATTCGTAACTACTGATGATAAGTCATAATTTTCTTGTTATCCTATCGTTTCCTATCAAACAAAAATGATCCTGACTTCGGCCAATCCACAATATGGAGGACTATCATGTTAAAGCAGTTTATCGGTTCTACCTCTCCAAAGCTCAAAAATCTCAAACTTCTCTATAGTCTGGTACGCAAACTGGGACCTGTCAGTATACATACACTAGCTGAAATGACCGGATACAAAAGTGTGACCTGTGCGCGGCTGCTGGAGGAACTGGTGCAGGAAGGTCTAATTTACGACAGCGGGATCGGCGAATCCAGCGGTGGACGCCGTCCGCTCATGTATGTTATCCAGCCAACCGCCTGCTATCTGATCGGTGTGGAGATTACCAGTCTGTATACTACCGTACTGCTGCTGGATCTCAAGCTGAATATTCTGGATACTGCCAAACTGCAGATGGATGCCCGCTGTACCGGTGAATATACACTGAACTTTATCGCCGATTGTGTCCGGGACTGGAGAGTCAGCCATACGATCCATAACGAGCAGCTACTGGGCATCGGTGTAGGGGTATTGGACCCAATCGACCGGGAGCAGGGTATTCTTTGCAAGGCCAATCTGTTCCCGGCTGACGGATGGGATGGACTGCCTATCACCGAGAAGCTAGAGCAGTTAACCAATATCCGCGTGCTGCTGGATAATGGCACCCAGCTGGCAGCATTGGCAGAGTATCGGATTCATCACTGGAAAGAGTCAGGTAGTCTTGTATTCGTCTCCAGTGATATTGGTATCCGCTGCGGAACCATTGTGCAGGGCCGGATGGTCAGCAGCAGCGCCGAGATGGATGATTCTTTTGGACATATGATTGTGGATATCCACGGGCATCGCTGCAGCTGCGGATCATATGGTTGTCTGCAGGCGTACAGCAGCCTGCCGGCAATTCGGGATGAAGTGGTGCGCCGGATCAAGCGTGGTCATGTATCCATGCTGTACCATGAGCATCAGGATATCGAAGAGATTGGATTTCATCATGTGCTGGATGCACTGGAGCGGGAAGATCCACTTTGTCTTGAAGTCATAAGGGATGCGGCTTATTATTTTGGCATTGGTCTGAGCAATCTTATTTTTATGCTGCGACCGGATGTGGTTATATTTGGAGGGACATTGGTGCCCAAGCCGCTTTTTTACAAAGTGGCTTCGGCTACCGCGCAGAGTCGGCTACGTCATTATCCGAACAGCCGCGTGCAGATTCACCCATCCACCGAAGCCTACGATATTGTGGCGCAGGGAGCCGGATGCATGGTGCTGGATTATTTTACAGAAGAGGGATAAACAGGCGGCTGTGCGTATTAACGAATAGACTAGCTATCCATTTTCGACCCTATTTGCTGGTTGATTCATGCTATGTCCAAGCCGTCTCTCGTGGCAGACGACTGATAGCCACTGCTGAAGCCACTTTATCTTCAGCAGGAGTATAGCAGCTGCTTAGGCTTCATTATTTCTGCTATCATCAAAGCAAAAAGCGACTGGAATCCTACTCCGGTCGCTTTTTGCTTTGACAAACATTTTAATAAAGAGTCCCTATCGCATCAGCATGAAACGACTTTAGCTCATCTTCGCGGCCATCACGAATCTTGACTGCCCATGCCGGATCGGCAAGCAGTGCACGTCCTACAGCGACCAGGTCAAATTCGCTTGTAGCCATTCGTTCTGTCAGATCATTCAGACTCGACGGTTCGGAGCCTTCTCCTGCCATAAAGCCGGCAAAGTCCTGCTGCAGTCCGACCGAGCCTACAGAAATTGCCGGTTGGCCGGTAATCTGCTTGGCCCAACCAGCCAGGCTCAAGGATGAGCCTTCGAACTCCGGCTCCCAGAAACGGCGGGTCGATGCATGGAAAATATCTACGCCTGCTGCTGCCAGCGGCTTCAGCACCTCTGCCAGCTCTTCTGGATTTTGCGCAAGCCGGGCGGTATACACCGGGAATTTCCATTGGGAAAAGCGGAAAATAATCGGGAAATCCGGCCCGACCGCCTGGCGGCAGGTTGCTATGACCTCGGCAGCAAATCGGGTACGGTTGGCAATACTACCTCCATATTCATCGGTACGGCGGTTTGTACCTTCCCATAGAAACTGATCTATGAGATAACCATGGGCTCCGTGCAGCTCGATCCCATCAAATCCCAGTCGCTGCGCCTCGGCAGCCGCTTCTGCATAAGCCGCTACGACTTCCTGGATTTCCTCTACGGTCATCGGCTCCCCCTGCTGCTCTCCATTTACATCAAGACCGGACGGACTGATCGATGGTGCGGCTCCATCCGGCTGTGGGATCGCTGCTCTGGCTATTCCGGTATGCATCAACTGCGGAATAATCTTCCCACCGACACGGTGCACTTCATCCACTACATGCTTCCAGCCTGCCCGGGCTTCCTCACTGTTAAAGTCCGGATAGATCGTCGGGTCCTGATTGGCAGAAGGATGCGGGATCGATATATTTTCGGTAATAACCAGCCCTACCTGATGTTCGGCACGACGGCGATAATAATCGGCTACATCGGGTCCGGGTACACCATTCGGGGAGAATCCACGCGCCATCGGCGCCATTACGATCCGACTGGATAATTCAAGCGGTCCATAACGAAAAGGTTCAAACAGCTTTGCGACAGCAGGAGCGGGAACAGCCTGCAGATTATTTTCGGTAAATGTCATTTTTATTCTACCTCCGGCATCATTTTCGTTTATACTATAATCATTACTTTTGGGAAATTAGTATTAAAAAGTAAGTATTGGGATAGCAGTATTTCCTCAGCAGGCGCATGCAACCTGATCGGTTATGTGCTTATTGTATAAGCGACACATGCCCAGTACAACCAACAAAATCCATGATCTGTCGTTTAAGTAAACACTACTCTGTATCTGTCGTTTAGGCAGAAGACTATTGGATATGGACAAAGGAGGACGCCAACTTGACTCTCTCGACTCGCCCCAACGCTCAAGACCCGCGGGTTATCCGAACTCGCCAGCTGATCCAGCAGGCCTTTCTGGAGCTGCTGCGTACCCGCGATTTTCAGCAGGTTACCGTTAGCGATATAACCCGTCATGCTACGATTAACCGGGTAACTTTTTACACTCATTACACGGACAAATATGAACTGATGGATGACATGATCAATAGCCAGCTGATCCAGCTTATTTACAAAGGTATTGATACCCATAACGGATTACAGCCGGAATCTCTCACTCTACTGCTCTGCGCGCTATGCGATTACCATGAATATTCGGCCAATGAATGCCACCGCAACAATCCCGAAGTGCGTCAGATGATGGAAAAGCAGGTAAAGATCCAGCTGGAGGAATACATACTGGACCAGCTGACCAAGCAGCAGCCGAAGCAGGAGCCTGCCCAGCTAAAAGTAGTTGCTACCATGATCAGCTGGTCGCTATACGGTGCCTCGCTGCGCTGGAGCCAGGAACGTAGCAATGCGCGGGAGACCTCTCAGCAGCTGGCAGCGCGTATGATGCCGCTGGTGACAGCGCTATTCTGAACTATTTTATTTAATATCAAACAACCAAAAAAGAAGCTGGAGATCAATACTCTCCAGCTTCTTCGCGTATAGGTTCATTACTGTGTTCATTTATAGGTTCATTGGTGTCTTCGTTTGCCGCAGGCATCAGATTGATCTGCACCCCCGGCAGATTCAGCCCGCTGCGCAGTCCTTCCATATCCAGACCATCCATGGCAAAAGCCTGCCGAACCAGACCCGGCTGAATAAACTCATCATATTTGCCAAGATACGGAGCTTCCTCATCCGCCAGCAGCTGCTCGGGATAATCGATCCGTTTACACTCGGCGATAATCTCCGCCAGCATCTCGGCGGCATCTGCTTTACCGGAGACGACCAGATAATACGGCTCCATCGGTGTAACGGCGCGCAGAGCGAGACGTTCGGACAGATTGTTCTTAAGCAGGCGTTCCAGTGTACGGAATGCCTTGCTGCCTACCCATGGCAGGATAAAGCAGGAATCGCCACCTGCCGGAATCACGATCTGTTCCAACAGTCCGGTCTCTCTGGCAAGGCGGCGTGCTCTCTCCAGCCGGGAAGCGGCATTGGGCGCTAGATAGGAGTAGATATCGGACGATGCCAGAATATCACGGATTTTCTGCATAATTCGGGTATCCACATCACCGCCTGCACCAAGCCAGAGCGTATCGACTTTGCCTTTGGACGATTTGACGTAGACCGCTTTGTGGCGGGTATCAACCTCTTCCACTTTCCACAGCTTGCCGGCGAGCGAGAAGCAGTAGCCCGGCGGCGGAACGGTCGTAATCGAACCGATCTCTTCCGATCCGTTATAGACGGAGTGCTCCTCGTCATCCTTGAATACCGCATAAAAGCGGAAATTATTCACGATCTTCTCCCCGGTCAGACCGACGATTAACGTGCCTTCCTCGGTACGCTGAATATGATCCAGCTGCAGCAAATACTGCAGGAACAGCTGATACTGCTCCACCGTAAAATGACGGAACGGCGGCAGCGTCAGAATCGCGCGTGCCAGCTCGGAAGGTTCTGCTTCACCCATACTTTTGAGCGTACTCATCGTCTGGTGATACAAAATGCCAATCGGCAGCTTGCGTGCGCTGAACGGCTCGACCCACCGCTCTTTGACATACAGTTCGATAACTGCAATCGCGCGCAGCATGATCCATGGCATCCGCGCCGGCAGCTGCGCTTGCTCGTCTTCTTCCTCCGGACAGACGAAGATCATCTCGGAAACAGAGCCTTCCCGTCTGCCGGAGCGGCCCAGACGCTGAACAAAGCTGGAGCATGAATACGGCGCTCCCAGCTGAATGACCCGCTCCAGTTCACCGAGGTCGATTCCCAGCTCCAATGTTAATGTCGCGGCTGCGACTACCGGACCATACCCTTCCCGCAGCGCAGCTTCGGCTTCCTCACGCAGCATCGCCGAGATACTGCCATGATGCACATGGAAAATATCCGGCTCCTGCCGCTTGGCAGCGACCCGTCTCATTTCCAGTGTCAGATACTCTGCATCCGAGCGGCTGTTTGTGAAGATGAGCGCCTTTTTGTGATGGGTCTGATCGTAGATAAAGTTGTGATACGCCTGCTGCGCATACTCCAACTGTTGGGCCTGCTCTTCATTGCGTGCATCGGGAAAGGAAAAATGCTCGATGCTGATACGCAGCTTGCGCGAGCCCTGCGGCGAGACGACTTCGACCGGTTGACCGGTATCCGAAGACAGCCAGTGACAGGCACTCTCGTAATCGCTGAGTGTCGCAGACAATCCGATCCGCTGCGGACGACAGCCTGCCATACGCTGAATCCGGGATAACTGTGACAATACCTGGATTCCACGGTCTGCTCCCATAAAGGCATGAACTTCATCCACCACAATATAGCGCAGATCGCCGAATAATGCCGGAATGGCATTGGGCTTGTTCATAAGCAGACCTTCCAGCGATTCGGGTGTAATCTGTAAAATACCGGACGGGTTCTGTACCAGCTTGGTCTTGTGCGATTGCGGCACATCCCCGTGCCAGTGCCAGACGGGAATCTCCGAATCGCGCAGTACACCTTTGAGCCGTTCATACTGGTCATTGATCAGCGCCTTGAGCGGTCCAATGTACAGAATACCTACCGAACGGGACGGCTGCTCATACAGCGCCGTCAGCGCCGGGAAAAAGGCAGCTTCTGTTTTGCCGGAGGCTGTGCCCGAAGCGATCAGCAGATGATGCGGTGTATCTAACAGCACCCGGCAGGCTTCGACCTGGGCTTCACGCAGCTCTTTCCAGCCGCTACGGTAAATATATTCCTGGATAAAAGGCGCGAGCCGGTAAAACGGATGCCCGCTCACAGATCAAACTCCGCCAGAAAATCATCCACTTCATCCGGAGGACTGGCTGCAGCCGGTCCTCGCTGGGCGACTGCGCCACGACTGCCACCTGCCGCAGCAGAAGATCCGGGATGAATAATCATATCAGGATCATTGCGATCGATGTTACCGGCATATACCGGAGCAGGCGCTGCTTCCAGTTCGCCGAGCAGTCCGTCAAAGGTCAATTCTTCATTAAAATGCAGCGTGTTCAGCAGATCCACAAAGTCCCGTACCACTTCGCGCGGGGTCAGCAGCTCGTCCGCTCCCAGCCGCGATACCGCTGTCTGCATAAAGGCGACCAGCTGATGCTGTTCCAGCACACTTTCATACTTGTAATGCTGACAGTGAATATCCTGCAGCTTGTGCAGCATAAGCAGAATCTCTTCATGCGACAGCATCTCCAGCCGAATAACCGGACCGGCAAAATTCTTGGTACCACTGCTGCCAAACCGGCTCTCTGCCAGACGGGAGCGTAGGGCCTCGTAGCTGTACAGTCCGCGGCGCGGGTCCTCAACGAACTGCGGTGTACCGCCGACGAACACACCGAGATGACCGGCTTTGCCCTGCATCGTGTCGTTGAAGATCGTCAGCAGCTTCTCGTAATTGCTCTGACGGGCAACACTATTGGATATTTTATATAAATTCACGCCTTCATCGACGAACAGCAGTAGTCCCTTATAGCCAATCCGGGCAGCAAATTCCGCCCACAGCTTCATATAGTCATACCAGCCGTCATCATCGATAATGACACTTACATTCAATTCTCGGCGTGCTTCGGTTCGTGTCTGGTATTCTCCGCGCAGCCAGCGCAGGGCAGACTGCTTGAGGGTATCCTCATTCAGCCGGATGCCCTGCCAGTAGGCAGACAATACTTTGGCAAAATCAAAACCGTGTACCCAGCCTTCCATCTCTGCAGTCACCGCATGAATACGGCGCTGCACCTCGATCCCGATCGAAGGATCATCCGGCGAGACCTGATGGTCTTCCATAACCTGCTGCTGCAGATTGGAAATCCACTTTTGCAGCATGGATTCCAGTGCTCCGCCATCCGGACGTGTGCGGGTCGACAAATTGATCATCAATTCCCGGTAGGTGGCAAGTCCCTGCCCTTTGGCACCGGTCAGGCGCCGCTCGGGAGACAAATCGCCATCTGCCACGACAAATCCGCGATCCATCGCATAATTGCGAATCATCTGCAGCAGGAAGCTTTTACCACTGCCGTAGCGCCCGGTGATCAACTTGAATGCGGCGCCACCATCGGCTACATTTTCCAATTCACGCAAAATGGATTCCACTTCATATTTACGACCGACGGCGATATGCTCCAGTCCGATTCGTGGGACTACACCGGCAGCAAAGGAATTTACCAGTGCCGTTGTGACCCGTTTGGGTATTTTCACTTCATTCATTTCCAGTTCACCTCATGATGATTGCATCCAGCAATGATCTGTATTCTTCCATCACGGTCCCATCTTCCAGCAGAAGATCGCCGATTGTATCCATCGCCAGGTCGTTAATCTCATCTGCCAGTAGCGCAGCCATTGTGCCATGCGTACCGGCGATTTTTTGTAGTTCATGCTCTGTGGCGCCATTCAAAATAGCAGCCAGGAAGCTGATATGCTGCTGCTGCAGCGCCCCCGCCCATTCTATCCATTCTTCCTCCAGATCATCGGGCAGCTGCAGTTGTACAGACATTGAACGCAAATCTGCCGGTTCAGCAATATTAGTGTGTATATGAGCTGTATTGGCAGCATCTGCTGCAATATCGAATGCTGCCGGCCTATCTATTTCGATTGTATCCGGAGCTGGGCGATCTGTCGCTGTATTGTCCAAGTCATCGATACGCGATTGTTCTGCTCCGATGAGGTAAGGGGATTCTTCATATTCTTTGGCAGCGGAAACGGCTATCATTTCCTGCATTTCTATACCCAGATTTTCTGCCTGAATCCGGCTAGTCCTATCCTGCTCCCGATCCACAGCATCGACAGAAGCAGAGTCTGCTGACAGAGCAGCTGTCTGACTCCAATTGTCCAGCAGTGCTTCCTCGGCCTGTTCCCGGAGAATAGCAGCTTTCTCCTCTTCCTGGAGAGTCAGCATATCACGTACCACTGCAGAATCCGCCTGCAGCTTCTCCAATACGCTCGCATCGATCTGTACCTGACGCGGTGCCGGAACTTCTTCCGGTACGGTAAAGGCGCGTTTAATATAGCGCTCGATCAGACGGGCAATCTCGGGTTCAACCGGCGGACTGATCCGCAGACGGCCGCTAAATCCCAGATGACGCCGCAATTCATTTTCCGTTAGCTTGACAATACCGGTCAGGAATTCACGCAGCGGACCGTGCTCGGATAGCGGCAGACGACGGATTGTACAGGTACGTCCATACCGGGTCGCATCATATACAGCACTGCGGAACAGATATCGATCCGTCTCGCGATAGACCGGCGGCCGGAACAACTGGATCAGCCGAACGCCCTGCTGCTTATCCAGAAAAGCATCAACTGCGGCGAGGATTTTCGGTATATACTCCCGCATCTGTTCGCCGCCTACCTCCGCATAAAAACGGCTGCGCTCGATATCATAATTGATCAGCTCGGGCAGCAGGTCAAATGGAATCACAACCGGAGATGTACTCCAGATGCGCTCCCATTCCAGATCGGCCAGTTCTACTGGGAGATGACGCGGTACTTCCCGCAGCAGTTCGATCAGCGGCTCCTGCAGTTCATGCACCTGCGCAAAGTCCACAATCCACTGTGGCAGATAACGATCCAGCTTGCTGAAACGGTGTCTGTACTGCTGCCACAGGCTCATCAGCAATCGATGTCCTTCTACAGGCTCCTGCCATCCTGCACCATTGATGACTTCATAGCAGAGTAGGAAAATATAAGATAGATCCGTGGCCGGATAATATCCTTTGCGGACTTCCTGACGCCAGTAGAAATACCATTTCTTTTGCCGCCAGGTCATGCTCTCATAAGTCGGCCAATAACTCATAAAAGGTACAAACTCTGCTTCTTCTTCGACTTGGTCCATCATTTCATGCGCCCGGCGGGCAAAAATATGCTCGGCACTCTGAATGGAGGACATGGAGCGTGTCTGTTCCTGTTCAATCTCCGTTATTGCCCCATTGTCACTCTTATCTACAGATGACGAAGTGAAAGCAGATATATCAAGTGGTTCGATCGCGATATCCATGTCCAGTTCATAGCCGTTGGTCAGCACTTCTCCCTCATCTGCTGCTACAGTGGAGAAGCGCTCGGGCTCTGTCCGCTTCAGTGGGATATCCATAGAGTGGGTATCATATTCCGGAATAACAACCGGACCGGACACATCCGCCAATTGAATATTGTGCATGGATGGAGCTTTGACAGGCTCCAATGATATTTCGATACCGTCATATGAATCAGTTGTTCGGCCAGCCTCGCCATGGATCAGCGGTGGGATCGGTGTCCCTCTCTGCTCTGGCTGCTGTCTTTCCTGTCCGGAGCGTACGGTATTGGCCGAGTGACTTCCTCCAGAATATCCAGGAATGCCAATCTCTATTCCCTGCAGGGACAATTCTTCCAGCAGTCCGGCTGTTCGCTCCGAGCGGCTGGACGAATCGTTCCATGTACGCGGTGCAGCCATTGGCCGTTCTTCTCGCGCTGGGATACTCCATCCCTGCCCTTCGCTGCCCAGCTCGAACTCGGCGAATCCACCAGTTCGCAGCTCCGCTCCTCCTGATCCGGCTGCAGACGATTTGCGCATCGTCATGGCAAAAGCAGGCGGAAGACTGGTCAGCGGATGATCCGGATCGGCAATCGCATATTCGCGCACAACCGAATGGAATAATTTGAGCAGACTGGTCTGAGCGGTTCGCATATGCGGATCGTCGAGCCGCTGCTCCTGCGAATAGATGGACAGACGAAGACGAGCATTGATTTTATTCATGGCTTTGTACATTTTGCTGGATACATCGCCGGTCATTTCATCCGGCTCCAGATAGATCACCATATCCACACCACCCGGCAGGACTGCACCACGCTGTGTCAGCATACTGACCGGCACAGCGATTAATCCGCCCTGTTCGGTACTACCTTTGCCAACCGGACGTGTATCGGCTTCCTGCCAGAAGCCGCCCAGCGTAACCGACCACATTTTGTGCAATGTATTCAGCAGCGTCTTTTTGCCGACCAGGCCGATGCGGCAGCCCGAAGCGCGGCGAAGCAGCTCATACAGCCAATCGCCCAGTTCTTCGGCATGTCTCATGACCCCGCCCATTATTCCACCGGAGATTCCCCAGCGGCTCAAAAACTCAAAATGACCATAAATTCCCTGTTCGGTATCCGGCAACTGCAAATCGGGAATAATAATCTCTTCCCACGGACCACGCAGACGCTCTGATCCACGCTGAATAATCTCCTGTGGAGTCAGCTTGCTATTGCGATCCAACGAAGTACCGTCCGCCATTCTGCCCATCGGTCCAAGCCCCAGTTCACGCAGACGTTCCGTCTCGATCTGACCATGTCCGTCGAGCTGCACATACGTACCTGCCGAGCCCAGACGGCGTGACAATTCGATCGCCGGATAGCGGATGCCTCCGATCTCGATCATCGGGATCGCTGTTACCTGTCCGATACCGCCGCGCTCTTCACGGCGTCCTTCCAGCACCCAGCGAACTTCCTGATGAATATCCCCGGCAAAAATCTCCTCTTCATAGGGAATATACTCATTCGATCCGGCACTGCCAAGCCCATTTGACTGTAGAGCAGCCGAATCCGGTGCATACTGTGCAGAATCGATCTGACCCGCAGCATATATGCTAGACTCCTCATGAACTGCTGCTGCATATTCATTGATGCCCACATCGAGCGCATCGTCGAATTCATAGAGGGAAGCTGACGAATCCGATTCGCCTCCGGCCAGTACGGCGGCGGCATGTTTGTCCCAATACGTCTGTACCGGAATGCCCTCTTCCAGCTCTAGGGTGCCAGGCAGCAGTCGCAATAGGCGACTGTAGAGCTTGCCTGCTTCCTCCGGCATCAGAAGACATTCACTGTGTCCCGCAGCACTGATCTGCCAGCGGTCACTGCCGCTCAGGGAGCGGCCCATCACTAACTGCTGCACTTCCATGGCTTTCTCCAGCTCCATCGCTTGAGTTCCATAGGAAATATGCAGGAAAAAGCCCCGATCTTCCTCGAAGCTCAGCAGGGCAATATACGATTTATCCGTACAGGATACTGGAGAAGATAACATCATAGTGCAACCTTGCCTTTCTTCCGTAATTAGTCAACATAATATCCCATATTATACATGATGCCTTCCCCGGATTGGTATAGGAAACGAACATATTTTCGTGATTCGGACAGGCAACAGTATTGTGAGGGTTATCATGAAAGACTCACAATAGCCGCTGCTTATACAGTTGTCTGCTGCTGCACCATCCAATATTTTTTTAGGAATACCGGGCTCGGATATGGAAAAATTGATTAATACACCCGATTAACTCCAGTTCATCAGCCAGACTTCCCACAAATCCGATATAACCATCGGGTCGCAGCAGCACATATCCACCGCGCTCCATCCCGTACAGACGATGCATCTGCAGATCGGAATCCACCTCATAATGAGCAGGCAGAGGCTGCGGCAGCATGAGCGGCTCATCCGGCAGCATAATTGACAGATCGATCACTTCCCTCCATGCATCCGAGACTCGCATCCAGAGTGGACGCTTGTCCTCTTCCTCCAGATTTTCTTCGTAGACAAGAGAACGGGAGGTGGTTATGGCAGGCGGTAACGTCGTATCGGGAAAAATGAGCAGAGTATGCCTACCTGAGACGATCCCTTTATCGGGCATACTGCCATCCGGTGCCCGCTCTCCGGCCAAAGGCATGCCTTTGTGCCAGCCTTTTCCCTGCCGGACGATCTGGCTGTGCGGATAGCGAATACCGGTCTCAGACAAACGCTCAGCCATGCGCAGCTGTACAAACCGGCGCGAAGAAAGCAGCGGTGCTGCTGTATTGCGCATAAATGTGAGCGGTCTGATCCGGCTGATCACAAGGCGCGTGAACAGACCGGTCCAGCGCAGCAGTGCGCGTGCAACAGGCTCCCGCTCTTCCTCATAGCTATCCAGTATGGCTGCCGATGCCTGGCTATGGCAGACCAGTGCCAACTTCCAGCCCAGATTCACTGCATCCTGTATACCGGTGTTCATCCCTTGCCCGCCTAATGGAGAATGAATATGGGCTGCATCGCCTGCCAGAAATACTGCTCCCTGACGATATTGCTTCACCTTGCGTTCATTGACTCTGAAATGGGCCATCCAGCTCGGATCATGCAGGGTCACCCGTTCCTGCGCGGGCATACAAATATCCAGAATCCGCTGGATATCCGTCAGCGTTATCTCCTCGGAGCCATCCGGACCGGTACTCTCTAGCGAATATGCATCTCCAGCATCCGCTTTGTCCGAATAGGAAGCTTCCCGGTCTGGCGAAGTCGGCTGCCGGGATGCCGACAATTGATCCTGCCGCTGTCCACCTGTCCATGATACATCCGGCGGTGCAGCGATAATAACGCGGTACCGCTCGTCGGGCATCGGGAAAAAGGCAGCAATATGCCCTTCATGCAGATAGATACGAACCCCTTGCGGCTTCACCGGCCACTGAACCTCTACATCAGCCAATCCAAACTGCTGATCGATCGCATTGCCATCAAAGGAAAGACCCAGCAAATGCCTTACCTTACTGTGAGCGCCATCGCAGCCGACTACCCAGCGGGCCTGAATCACTTCAGATCCGCCATGCGTCGCAATCGTAGCCTTCACGGAAGCTTCTGCCGATCCGGTCACAGCAGCTTCGCCGTCCAGCTGTTCCAGAGATAGCAGTTCGGTGGAACGTTCAACCTGCCCGCCCAGCTTGTCCAGATGTTCATACAGTATGCGTTCAGTATCACTTTGCGGCAGAGTGAGTATATAGGGATACCGGCTGCGGATAATCGGGGTCAGCTTCACATCCGCCAGCAGATGGCTGCCGCTGCGTACTTGCACTTCTTTTACCGGATGGCCATGTTTCACCAACTGCTCCGTGATCCCCGAATGATCCAGTAGCTCAAGTGTACGCGCCATGATCCCCAGCGCTTTGCTCTGTTTGGATGGCTGCGGCGCCTTGTCGATGATCCGGCAGCTTACCCCACGGCGCATAAGCTCGATAGCCAGTGTGAGCCCGGTAGGACCTGCACCGACGATCAACACATCACAGGATTGTGGATGTTGTTGTGGCTGTGCGTCAAATCTGTTAGTACTTGTCATCTTCTTCCCTCCTCTGGCAGATTGGAATAATAGAAGTATCCTGTCCGATTGAATGGATTTGTTGGGTCTGTTCCGTGCATTTACAGTCTCTGTATAAAAAAAGACCGCTATTTATAATATATAAACAGCGATCAGGTGAGCATGATCTTACTTGGGTCAAACTGTAAAATGTATTTTATCGATTATGAACTCAAGGAGTCTCCTTGTTGGATAGAGTGTCATCTGCCGATTCGGCCAGTGAGGTAACCGGATACTGCTTGTTATCTACTTTGACCTGATTAATATTGGTTACTTCAATCGTTGGAGGCAGACTCACAGTCACGGTATAAGGATGGGTACTCTCCAACTGCTCCGGGGTCAACGTATTGAGTGCATCCGAAGAATCGCTATCTGCGTTACTCGTTGTGGTGCCGCCTGCAGCTGTATCGCTGTCAGTCGAACTGACGGTACCCGATTCGCCAGCAGAGCCGGAAGTGGACGGTTCAGTATTCGGAGCAGTTGTTGTCTCTGTTGTACCGTCTGTCGTTCCGGTAGAAGTACCTGCTTCTGCAGCCGTTCCTTTACTGTCTGAAGCTGCTTTAGTACCTGAATTGATTCCTGTACCGGTTGCATCAGTTGTTCCAGTCTCGCCCGTTGTTGACTCTGTTGAGTCAGAATGATCAGTGCTGCCGGTCGTCGATGATCCTGTCGTACCTGTTGCGGCAGCAGATGGATCACAGGAAGATTGCGGCTTAAGACCATTATAATCAACGGTCTGTCCAGTCCCCATAATGAATGTAGCCTGTTTGGGCTGGAATGCCTGGCAGGCTGTCATACTTGTAAAATGGAATACCATTCGCACATCATCTGTACTGCTTCCTGAATCTGTACCGTTTCCCGAACCGTTACTGCTACTATTAGCGGCAGAAGTACCAGTGCTGCTCGTCTGCACCATTTGGGATGAGTCGGCTTTACTTCCTCCTGTACGGGATGCTCCGGTCGAGCTGCTATTCGAACCATTTGCTGTTCCCTCTTCGTCAGGCAGACCAGTCAGCGTCACAATTACTGCCGGCAAATCAGCTTCCGGCTGCTGTTCGGTTGTCGTATGTTCCTGTGGATCTGCCGGTGTGGCGATCTGGATCGGATCACCGCTAAATACGTTAACCAGATACACACCAAGAAAAATGACTGCTGCCAGTCCAATAACCGACAATATAGTCAGAAAAGGAAGGCGTTTGCGGTTACGTTTCATCCATTTGGCAAAAGGCGTAGCCAGTTCATCGCGGGCACGACTGTAAACTGCCCGCAGCGCAGGACCTTCGTTATCAAAGTCTCCTTTGGACAACGATCCTTTGCGGAATGCCTCTGGATCATACTTGCGGAAATAGGCGAGAATCGCTGCTTCATACGCAGGCGTAAAGCGCGGCGCAGCTGCACCACGATTGCCTGTGCGTTCGTTGCGTGTGTCGCGATTTCCAGTTTTGCGTGGCGCCGGCTCGGCAAATCCACGTTCACCTGCTGCAGTATTCTGCATAAATTCCGCCCGGCCCTCCGACCAACGGAAAAAGTCATAGATCGTCTGCGTATCCGGTGCCTGCTTGCGTACTGCTTCTACCATGGATGAATAGTCCATATCATTCGGCTGCGTACTATAGCTAAAAGCTCCCAGCAGACGACCAAACTGCTTGTTGCGAATATCTTCGCCAAGCCAGGAACGTCCCAGCTGCTGGATCTGGTCTTTTTCAGCTACTGGAAGATTATCCAACCAGATAATCGCACGTTCCAGATCTTCTTTTTCCGTAAACCAGATATACAGCACCTGCAGCGCCAATTTTTTGGAAGCCATACGGCGATCAGCCAGTTCGGGATAATCGTCGCTCGGCAGTGGGCTCGAGAGGAAATCAGCCTTTAGCATCCGCTCTCGGGTAAGAGAGGACCATTCCAGTTCACTCAGTAGATAACGTTCTGCCAAAGCACGCATTTCCTCACCCAGCCCGGAACGTAGCCAGACTTCACTGTTGATCTCGCCAGCTTCGCCCGTACCCGTACTTTTCTCTACTTCATCCAGCATATGAAAAGCATTGCCGGTGGCCAGCATCAGATCCGGACTGCGACGCAGTGCCTCCATAAATGATTGATTCGCACGATTGCAGTAATCTTCCATTTCCAGCAGCTGCGGGTATTTGCTGCCCCACTCGGCTGCCAGATGAATGACTTCTTCCACCGACTGGGCCTGCTGGAACTTGCGCTCAATCAGCGGCGTCAGCAGCAGGGTCGCCAGGTTCGGCTGACTGCCGACAATCGCGAGGAATGATTCATATAGACTGTGCTGATTTTCCATCATCGCATAAAAAGCCTGACTCTTGGCTTCCTGCCCGCTGCTGATAGCATTGCGGATCGACCATATAAAATATTCCACGATTTTGCGTCCGGTATGCTGTGGATCAATACCATAATATTCTGCAAATACTTCGGCAATCGATACTTCTGGAACCTGCCCACTGCGTACCGTATCGAATTCACGGTCAAATCGGGACAGGAACAGATCATTCAGCCGAATCGCTGATTCCAGTGCACCAGCAGGACGCAGATGTTTGAGCAGGGACTGCAAGATCATCCCCTGCTGCTCCCTGTACAGCTGCTCGTCTCCCTGTTCTACCCGGTATAGCAGCGTCCATTCGTCATACTGTCCCGGATCAGGCAGCGATTCACCGGCAGCATCTATGCCTGCCTGGCCCTGATCGGCAAATTCCAGCAGCTCGCGCAGTCGCTCCGGCTGATTCAGATTCCTCCATGCCCAATCAATATAGATCTGACCGGACTTGCCAGCCTGTGCAGCCTGAATCCGTCCACTGCTCAGATCGAAAATATAATCACGTTCAATATTGCGGTCTCCTGTACGGATCGAGCCACTCTCCACGAACAGAAGCTGCATTCCTTTTCGGCTTTCCGGTTCTTTGGCATAAGTAGTGAATCCCAGTCGGCGTCGGAACGCGTAAGGCAGTGCCTGCATCAATACGCCGATCAGCTTTTTCGCCTGTACCGGAAGTTCGGTCACCGGCACATTTAGCGAAATATATACTTTGCGGTGCTTGTGGATTGACGACATAACGGCACCCAGCATTTGACGGAACAGCGATTCATCGATATTCAGTTCAGCCAGCACCGTGATTGGATCGACCGATATATCAGACTGCTGTGGCAATTCATTCAGTGCTTCCAGTACCGCACCCTGCTCCAGATCATAGCTGCTGCGGAACGATGCATTCAGCCACTGCTCATAATGATGCACCCACTGCTCTGCCAGCGTCGCAGCGATCACATAGTTATGGGTGAAAAAGGTACTGCGCAGACCCGTAAAGTCTGCAGCAACATATTGACTGCGTCCAAGTACCACATCCCGGTTATCCAGGCGTACCAGCTGCAGCGATTCGGGATACAGTGATGCTTCCTTTTCGCCCCGAGATACGAGTTCTGTAGGAGCATCATAGCTGCAGAGGGGATGAAGATATTTTTTGATATATCCGTCATCCAGACCCGGCGAGCGGGCAATCGTATCGTATCCTTCGGTTGTGCGGAATATCCCGCTTTTCTCGCGTGTATACAGCTGCTGCTGAATTGGAGTGTTCGACAATGAACTCAAACGTTTCGTCTCCCCTCAATATAATTCAGTTTGTACAGCAGCCAGATAAATGGCTCATCCACACGGATCGGACTGACCACACTCTGCAGCTTCTGCTCCACCGGATTACTGCCCAGCGCCGAGACGGCAAAGTAGGCGGTATCCTTGAAATAGACATCCATCGTTCCTTTGAACGGACGATCCACCCGCTCGATAAAGCGGCGGATTTCTCCATCAATATTCTCGAATTCATCCAGATCAAAATGATCGCGGTGCACTACATTATGGAAAATATTACTGTTGGATTTGATATATTCTCCATCATCGCCGCGCAGCGATTCCAGCATGTCACTTTTTGTAAGGACAACAGCAGTCGGAATATTGGTCTTGCTGTCTTCCTGATGCGCGATAAAGTCGCTGAACAGCGTCAGCACGACGTCACGCGGCTCATCATAGCGGGATACCCATTCGCCGCGGCTGTCACCAAGCTGGATACGGATGCGATCACGAATGGAGCGAATTTGCAGCGGATCGACCATAAACAGAATGCCTGATGAGTTTTTGATATGCTGCCCATGCAGTCCCAGATAATCCTGATCGACCATGCCTTCACCGGCGACATCAAAAAATACCAGTGTCAGCGGCGGCTTTTCCTCATCTTTGAAGACGAACTGGAAAATAAACGGCTCCTGCATCCGCTCCTTTTGGGTGGATGCCAGCAGATCACCGCGCTCGAACAACGGCTCTTCGTAATTCATACGGAACTTGCGGCTGATTTCTGTCGTCAGCGGCATACAGGCAGCTTCAAAATTATCGGCTGTCGAGTTCTGCAGCGTATGGATCAGTGAGGTCATATAGACCGATTTGCCGACCTGAGAAGCGCCGACAATCGAGATAATATTACTTGGTACTTTGCCTGACGTGACAGGCAGTTCGTTATGACAGTGCGGACACAGTCGGCGCCGGGTTACTTCGCCATAGCGATCATTCAGTCCGACCAGTACATGATCCGAATAAATCCGGTGCTCTTCCGGCACATCTCCAGGCAGCAGTACGGCTTCCATATCCCGCACCGTATCCAGCCCAAAGCGCTCCCGGTATCGATTCAGGCGTGCATCTTCGCGCAGCGCATAATCTTCATCATCCTCACGGTGGTGACTGGCCCGAAATTCTACATCATCCGGCGAAAATTTGTTAAAACAATACGGGCACACAATATCGTAAAATAATGGTCTGGGTTCGGCATCCGGCTTTTTCTTGAACCAATCAAACATCTTCATCGCACCATCTTCCCCCTACTCCAAAATCAATTCGTACATCTGTCCATATGTACGTCCATCCGTGAAAAAGAGCCGTACATATTCATTCTTGCCTATTTCGATCGCCGGCAGTTCATTACGCCCAGCCTGGAAAGGTTCTGCAAACGGGTATACAATTCCGTCTTCCCGGTTCGCCGGATAACTGCCTTCCTTTTTGACATAACAGAGTACATCGCGGGCTACCGGTACTTCGGCATGCACCTCGATACGCACCGTTTTGCGTTTGCTGAGCCAGCTGCCCTGCTGGCGGATTGAATAATGAATTTTCGCCCGGCCGGCACTGACTTCGATACGATTATCTCCTTCTGGCTGATGCAGAAGGGCATGTTCGCCTTCCTGTTCTAGCACCAGATGGATTACATAACCTATTTTGCCAAAATGATCGAGCAGATCGCGGTATCCATTGGCAGCTTTGTATTCTTCACGCGTATACAATTTTAGTCCCTCCGCCAAAGGAAGCTGGTCGCTCTGCCATCCTGCAGCTCCGCCAGATTCAGCAGCAGCATCCGCTGCACCACTCTCGGATAATTTCTGAATATATACCGCCTGTGCGTCCCGCGGCCATAACCACCGCAGGGTACACCATCCATCCTCTACCTGAGCGGTCAGTCCACGAATACCCTGATCGCTACCTGGTTCTGCATCGATATAACGCATTGCACCATCTCCTTTCTGCTTGAGGAACTTGATTGTACTGCTGTCATACTTTTCGATTTCATTACTGCTCTGAGCATTTGCTCTTACGTGTTACGTAACGACGATGTGGCTGGCTTCTACCGCTGGAAGCTGCGGGCGCTCTCACCGCGTCTGCGACGAGGACTACCCGAGCTGGTTGGCGGTGGTGGCGGGGTATCATTGCGTCGAATCATCCGTTTGTTGTTCTCACCGATTGGAATAACCAGCGTGAACAGCGCAATGATCAATGCCAGAATCATAATCGCGAGGAAACGGATAACTCCATCCGTCCAGTCGGTCTTGCCGATTCCCCATTCCAGCAGCAGACCTGCCAGCAGACCTCCGACACCGCCACCTATACCAAAGCTGCGGGCCAGGAAGCGATTATCAAACAGTAAGCCCAGACCGACTCCGAGCAGCCCGCCCAGAATCATCACAAGCACAACATGCAGAATCTGATAGTACAGATTGCTATTGAACGGTTCACTGCGTTCGGTTACCAATGTGCGTTTGTCCAGTGTGTCATAGATTTGCTGGAACGTTTGCGTTAGATTCGTCGCCTGAGCAACGTCGTAATAACGTCCTCCCGTTTCCGTGGCAATATTGGTGAGCAGGTTCTGGCCTCCATCTTGAGCAAGACTAAGACCAACAGTATTGATTACAATTCCTTTCTCCTTATAAGGCTGTAGAGCAGCAGGATCAAGCGTACTGTAACCATCTGACATCATAATTACTAATGTTCCACGATCATCCTGTCCTTGGTCTGTAATTTCTTGCATTGTTGTACCTAATGCAGCAGTAAATTCCGTCCCACCGCTTCGGACAGCTAGCTGATCCACAACGCCATTAATTTGAGGACGTGATGCGCTATTTACAAGCGTCAGTGGTAGCGCCACTTTAGCATCTCCGCTAAACTCAACAATACCTACACGCATATCATCTTCCATAGAAGCAACCATATTTTTCACAGCTTGATAACGAAGATTTTGTGGATCTGTATCCAACATACTACTTGAATTATCAATAACGACAACGACATCTTTTACCGTACGGCTTCCATTAAAATCAAGCTGGTACAAAGCTTCAGCTGCCACTCCGCCGACGAACATGACCACCAGCGTGGCAGGAACGAGCAGCTTCCACGATACATCGGTATACCGCTGTCTCCATGAAGCGCCATTTAATTTAGGTGAAATCATTTCGGCCAGCAGGCAGAAAATCCCGATCATTAGACTAATAATGCCAAAATAAATCCCCATCAAAAGAATGCGGGGCATCCGATCAAAATACGAATGCAAAAACCATTCGCTAAGAACAAAACCGATAGCTCCTCCGATCAGACTGAATAAAACCATAAGCCAGTTTACTTTGCGCTGCATCTCTGGCGTCTCCCCTTTTCCATTGTTAAGTATCTGCGAGGATATTAGAGACTGCACGTTGGGGTGGAAGGAAGAAACATCGCTCAGGGAAAAGATGATCCAGCCGATCACTGTTGACCATGGATATCTCGAAAGACTGCCTGTAGCAGTCGATATCCATGGTCAAAGGCGAACGCTTCGCTTCTATTGGATCATTCTTTCCCCTTCGCTCCGTGCTTCCACCCTGCTGCAGATCTGCCAAAAGCCTCGCATCCGGCGCTGCGCGCGCCATTTTGCCGTTTGGTAAAAATGGGTTGGTGCGTTGGAATTAAGAATAAGTGTGCTACGAATAGACATATCTAATAGTGAGTAGTGGTGGTAATGGGTTAGCTTGGTATTGCTTCCTTGCTGCTTATGTCGGTTTAGTAGCTGCGATAGTGTGGTCCCATTTTATCCAAACGGCTATGCATGATTTATTTTGTTCAAGCCGGATTCTTCGGTATGGAACGTGTATCCGTTCTGAACATAGGTGTCGTAGTACGTTTTGCCATTACGGTAATAGATTAGATCAGTAATACCGAAGCCCCCCATCAAGTTAAGCTTCTCGACGCCGCTGGTACGATCTTCGTGAATAAATCCGGTTTTGTAAATGCGGGTCGTGTTATCGACACCGGCTGCATAGCGGACAAATTCGCCGTTTGCGTTGCCGAACATGTACTTTTCCTCATACCGGTGCTTATGGGTGTAATCAAGCAGCCGGATATGAATCGTCGCCCGGTCTTCGAGTGTACGGTACAGTTCCTTGAACAGGTCCTCCTGCGACAGGGCCTGCTTGTTGGCATAATCGATCGTCACATTGGCTCGCTGCAGCAGCTCTTGTTCAAAGGTCTGGGACAGCACCTGTGACGGCAGTAATTCCTGACGACACACTGTAATCAGGCGTTCGATAAGCGCTGTTGATCCCTGCTCCAGCAGACTCGTTATATCGCCCATGCTGCGTTCTTCGAAAAAGGCACCTTCGCCGCGTTTGTCCTCGATCTCCTGCATTACCTCGGTGGTCAGGCGGCTGTAGTAGTCCGTAATATTCTGGCCGATATAATCATCGGCGATACGTATACTCTCCGCAGCTGCGATATGGAGATCCTGACCGATCTGATCCATTCGGCGTACCAGTTCCATACTGCCCCGGTGCAGGGCGGCGAGCTGTTCTTCCCAGCTGCGATATAATCTCAGCCTTGTCTGCAGCCGCAGAATATGAAGGCGATGCGGATAGATCGTCTGGATCAGCGCCCGCGTCAGATTGCGTACATTATGCTTGTCCATAAACGGCATTTTCTGAAAAGACAGCTCATCCGTGCGGCTGTTATACCACTGCTCCAACTCCAGCTGTGCCTGCTCCACTGCGATATTCAGATCACGAATACGGCTGCGCAGCACTTCCCACAGGCTAGTGTTACCCGCTTCATCACTCCAGGCTGCCAGCTGATAAAAATGGACATCTGCATGCTCGCCCATCTGCTCGGCAACGATACGCTTGAATTCCTGCGCTGCGTCCCACTCTGTCAGTCTGCGCTCGGTTTCCTGCTCGTAATTATCCCGGAAGAACGCATCGCCTCCCTTTTCGAACAAAGCATATTCCGCTTCACGCAAACTCATCGATTTGAGCGAAGCGAAGCTGACCGATCTCGTCATTAGACTGTTCATATCCTCCAGTCGCGCTTCATCCGGTATCAGATGCTCCAGCCGGCGATCCATAGATAGTTCATCCATGCCCAGCAGCTGTTCACGTTCACGTGCGTTCAGTGAAGGCTCACTCTTCATCCGCTGCACAATCCCGAGGAAAAAGTGCTCCAGTACAGTTAGTGCGATGGCCAGATCCGGTCTGCGTACACGGGCATACCCGGCCGATACCAATCCCTGGCTGCCATCTGCATTACGAATATTATTTTTGAAGGCTGTATTGTTATAATCCGAACCGCTAAATGCTGCATCACTGCCATGATCCGGACGCTGCCGATTTTTTAGCAGGCTGATTCGGCAGATCATATCATAATTGCTGTTCACGCCACCATTTACCGCTACTCCGCGTTCATTGCGGTCTGACAGTACATAAGCCAGTTCAAACAACGGTGCTGCCGTGTGATGCACCATAACGGATAGCCCATCCTCAGTACGCTGTAATGGCGCATTCAGACTGTAATCTTCCCGCTGCATCTGTTCCATTTCCTGCAAAAAGGCAACACCTGCCGAGTTGGCATAACCGAAATTTTCTTCCTGCTCTCCTTCATGAATCAGCGCATAGATATCCATCTGCACCGACTTGAAGGACTGCCCCAGAATGGAACGGGCCAGCAGTGCAATCTGCGGTACCAGTATATTCATTGGATCCTCTACACGCGTCACCACCGACAGATGCAGCCGGTCAAAGGAAGAATACATTCTTCCAAAGTCGGCCAGTCTGCGGGCTGCCTGACGAAAAGCGCGGTTCAGCTCCAGCAGATGCCTACCATCCTGACGGAAATGCTCACTCCAGTCGGGACGCTGCATCTTTTTGCCGGAAGCCACTTCCGGTAGAGAAAGGTATGACAAAATCTGCTGCGGATCATCCGCTTCTGGTGATCGGGAAGAAGAGTCTGCAGCAGATTCCGGTAATACTTCAACATACATGACACCAGCGCCATTGTCCCATTTTTGGGCATTTACGCTTCTGATATGAGCAGCCGCATCGCGGACATGGTCCCCGATAAACAGGAAAACGGCGGGGTAGTGTATACTGCTCCGCCCGTCTCCCTGTCCGGCTGTTTTCTCTTCAGCAGCAGCGTATGCCTCTGCGAATTGTCTCAGCCGAACATCCATATTATCTCAATTTCCGGCGCAGATCGTTTAATTTGGTCACCATCTGCTTGTAGAACTGATAGGCTTCATCGCCATTAACCAGCTCCACACGCTCGTATTCCAGACGATCGCGCGCTTCCAGATAAGTCTCATACAATTCATCCAGCTTGGTCAGCAGCGGTGTAATATCCTCCGATGCTGTCAGCTCGTTGTCACGGCGGTCCGCTTTGCGCATCAGTACCGCACGGTTTTTCTCATCCAGCTTGCGGAAGGCTTCGAATACTTCGAACTCTACCACATTTTTGGTCTTCATCAGATTCGCGAACGGTTCCCATGCTTCTTCTTCCGGATCGCGATCATACACATACAATGCACCTTTTTTGGTGATCGTATCGGTATACAGTGCCTGTACAAACTGATCGATCAGCTTTTCTTCACCTTCAAAGCGTCCCAGCATGCTTTCCAGCTCGTTTATTTTCAGCTGAATCGCATCATATTTGGCCAGCTCTGCGCGTACACGTTCGATCATTTTCGGCGAACGGATCAGGTTCTCTGCAGCCAGTTCTTCATTGTAACTGTTAAAGATATCCTTGGATGATTCAGCCGGTAGGCCTTCGCTCATCAGACGACGCAGTTCGGTCAGTGCACGCTTGATTTCGCCCAGATTCGGACGGGATGCATCCAGACGCAGATCGTATCCGGTTAGTACAGCGTCCAGATCGAACGGCTGACTGAAGTTTATCGCGAACCTGTTGCTTGTATTCTGATCCACATCTTTTTCGGAAATCACTCCGAGTGCACGGGCACGGGCAAAGTCAGCCCGGATACGCGCATTGTATGATTGTACGCGCGGATTGACGTAAGTCTCTCCCCATGACTGCTCGGGGATTGGCGACGGCAGATACGTCCAGTTTTCCTTCTCGCTCATTACGAGGTGACGACCTACGCCTTCACGATCCAGGATTGTACGCTCGTAATTCTCCTCGTATACCTTGAGCGGTGTATAGACGAACAGCGGCACACCGTTACGGGTGTTCAGCCAGAAGATCCGGTTTTTCACCTGACTTTCTTTGATCGTGAAATGAGACTTGCCGATCGCATTGGTCTGGTAATTACGGATACCACGCAAAATGCTTGGCGCTTGTACCGGCACAGAGACAAAGCCCCATGAAGGGAAGTGCAGATTGCCTGCGCTGTTGCTCAAATGGAATACTGGCACCGCATCATCATCCAGACGGCTGGCAATCTGACGTTCCACGAATTTCTCGATTGGCTCGTCTTCGCCGTATTTCATCACCAGGAAGTCTTCCATCGAACGGGTGATCAGATCACCGAATTTGTCACTCAGGAAATCGGAGATGGAGCGCACGATATCAACTTCATTTTCTTTGACCCATTGATCGGAATGATCCAGCAGCTGAGTAGAGAAATCACGAATCAGATCGTCTCCGTCCTTGCTGTCCATAATATCGCTGACCGCTTTGGAGATATCCGGTACGCTGACCAGATTCCAGTAGTACGTTTTGTTGCCACGATGGTCAGCTTGTTCGGTACCGCTGGTCAGCAGCTCGCCATTTTTCTCGAAAATAGAGCTCAGTGCATTCAGCACTTCAGTGAATACACCGTAGATTCGGTTATTTTCACGGTTCAGCAGCTGATACAGATCTTCATAGAACTCGATCATTTGCTGGGTACGCTCGATATCTGCACGCAACCAGTACTCATCGATTTTGGCTTCGATATATACATTTTTCTTTTTGTCTTTGGATACAAAAGCACTCTTCGCATCACCTAGACGATCATTGGCATACTCTGACGCTGATTCGATATCACGCGGAATGCGTGTCAGACTCTCACGCAGCGTCTCGATATACGACAGCAGCATTTTCAGCAGGGAGAAGCCGTTTTCTGTATACAGCATCCGGGAGACATAGAATGGTCCTTGTTCCGGGTGCAGGAACATACGGCGGATCTGATCGGAGAATTGACCGACAATCTCGCCCGGCAGCTGCTGTTTGGCTTTGATATATTCTTCACGGGCACGCACGAGGAACGTCTGCTCCAGTTCCGTATCCATGCTGACTGCCTGCATTTTAACTACATTGTTATAGCTCAGACGCTCACTGTTCTCAAAACCTGGCAACGGCTCCGGTACGCGGGACTCAAACGTCTTGGTCATGGTGTCCAGATCGACACCCAGCTTGCGGGCAAAATTCTCCACCGCTTCCTGATCCGGTGCCTGATCGAACATTTTGTCCATCTTCTGGAACAGTCGGTAGGCCAGATACGTCGTCATCTCTTCAATCGGCAGTACAGCGGAAGAAGCACCGATGATGTTGTATTCATAGTTTGCCGGATACGCACGGTTCATCTGCGCGATATTGGTCCGGATATTGCTGATATAGTCATGAATCGCGAACTCTTCGCCGGAGGCTTTTTCCTCACTGGCCATAAAGTTCGTGATATTCTCGGCTGTGACATTCATACAGTAGTCATATGCATTTTCCAGCAGCTTGCCCTCGGTATTGGTCGCCGAGATCAGATGACACAGGTTAAATGGCGGCAGCGGCGAATTCACATTCAGAATACTGCCGTACTGCTGCTTGAAGCGCTCGCCGCGGCTGTCGACATTCATCCAGTAATCCAGTTCCTTGAGCGCAGCATAGCCGTTTTTGCGAATGTATTCACGGGTATGCTCGCTCAGGCTCTTGTTGGACAAATTGACATCCGGGGTAAACAGATAGCCCAGCATGGTCAGACGGTCAATCCCGGCAGAGCCGTAGTCGCGTTCTACAATACCGCGCACGATATAGGAGATATCGAGGAACGAGCCGCTGCCTGTACCGCCGGATAGACCGGTGAGCAGGAATACCATCAGCTTTTTGTTGGTGCCTACAGACAGGGTTTTGATCTTCTTGTCAATACTCTGTACGACCTGATTGATCTTGGTGAACAGCAGCAGACGACCGGCCTGACGAACACCGGCAGCACCGTTCATACCGTCGGTAATGCTCATCTCCGGAGACAGCCATTCGGTAATATAAGGCTCCAGCAGGCTGCGGTTTTGCAGCAGTCCGCCAATTTCCGGATTGGACAGAAGTACAAACTCATTATGCGGGTCCAGGCCGATGCCTTTGTATTTCTTGTTACGATCCTGTTCATTTGTCTCAAAAGCCAGGAATTCCACGTTATCGGGCTTTTCCTGTTTTTTCTTGGTTACCGGATCTTCCGGCAGACGGAAGCGACGGTTAATCTGGTATTTCAGACGCAGCAAGGCATCGATCCCTGTTCCTCCGAGTCCGATAATCAGAATCGGATTGTCGATGGTATCTACTCTTATTTTCTCGCTGACAATACCGCCACCAAGCGATACGTCGAGCTGTTGAATATGTTCTCTAACGATTGGTTTCATGGATGATCCCCCTTGTAACCTTCTAGTTTAACGTTCACTGAATTGATCTGTATTGCGTATTCACATGGAGCAAGTTCGTCGAATAGCACATGCTCTTGTGAATTGTACGATTTGATCATGAATTAAATATGTCTGACCGTTTCTCTTGACCTGGCTTACTTGTGGCTTCCCGGCAAGTATTACCCTGGAAGCCGTATCATCAGGTCAGATATTCCAGCAGAATAGTCTTGTCTACCTGACGCAGCGCGATCGTCAGACGATCGCCGCTTTTTACTTCATATCCGCGGGAAGCATCGATTGCACGACCGGACTTCTCGATTACACTGTCTCCGTGGTTACGAATCAGGATACGATCATTATTACCCGGTGTGAATGTGATGCTCTCGGTTTCTTTGAGTTCCGGCGCCAGCTGCAGCAGCTGATGCAGGTTGAATTTGCCACGGAACGTGGTCAGTTTCTTGTACTGCGGGTAGGATTTTTCCCCGGTATTCTCGTCGCGGATCTCGATAACCATCTGACCTACGAAACCACGATTTTTCTGCTTGAGCATACGCAGCAGGAACCAGAGTCCTGTCAATACCAATACTATGCCGATAGCAATCAGAATCCATGCCATGGTACCAAGGCCCGCAGCTTCCTGCGCCCCGGAAGTACCTGTGCCGCCTCCGGTTGCATCGACTGTAACCGGCGTCGTCTCGCGGTAGAAACTCTGCTCTTCCGCTCTTACAACCAGCTGGTATTTATGATTGTCCGGCACTTCAAAGGTTCCTTTGAATTCAGTACCATTACCTGTTAATGGCACCTGGCTGGCTGCTCCGGTATCCATATCTTTGACGTTCAATACAGCTTTGAGGTTACCTACCTGAGACGCATCGGTCAGCTTTTGTCCGTTGCTGGTTAGATAGGATAGAATATCGATCTTATCGCCTTTGCCGTAATTTTTACTTGGAATCGGCTCCAGCGCCATTTCCAGACTGTAATTGAAGATCAGGTTGATATCGATTTTGTCCTGATCGACCCCTTTGACCTGCAGTGTCCAGTCTCCCTGCTGCGGCTTAAGCAGTTTGACCAGGGAATAGCTTTTGGAAGTGGAGACGCTGACCTGATCGGAAGGAACAGCGACTTCTTTGCCCGACGGATCTTTTAGCTTCACTTCAACCTTTTGGGCGGACATGATCGAGATATTGGCTTCCTTGACGCTGGCATTCGGGATATTGATCTTCACATCCTGAAATTGTCCGTTACCGGTAATCGAATCGACCGGTACCACATTTACCTGCTGGTGAGCCGCGAAAATTTGACTCAGGATGCCTGGTAGCTCATCCGCTGAGCTGGTTACAAAAGATTTACCACCTGTCTCAGTAGCGATGTTCTTCAGCGCTTGCTGATTCAGCTTGCCATCGGCATTCAGTCCAACGGTGTAGACCGGATAGCCTTTTTGCTTGGCCTGCTGTACGGCTTCGTTCAACTGTTGATCCGCTTCACTGTTGGAGCGACCGGAGTTGCTGTTCAGTTCGTTATTACCATCTGCGAACAGCACGATCATTGGTTCATTACCCTGCTGCGAGCTGTCCTGCAGAATATTAACTGCTTCTTTCATGCCGACCGAGATATCCGTGTACGGTCCGCGATTCAGATCATCGATAAAGTTTTTGAGTTCTGTTTTGTCATCTGCCGAATTCATACCTGTCAATGCTTTCTCACGTTCAATTTGATCGGTATAGGCGACTACCCCTACCCGATCACCCTGGGTGGGCAGCATATCGACAAACAACTTCATCGCTTCATTCCCGAGCTGCTCGGGATCGCTGGATTTCATCGAGTTACTGACGTCCAGTAGCAGCACTGCATCCACCGAAGAGGATGGGCTGTTATTATTGGCTGCTGCCGATGCGGCAAACAGCGTACCTGGCAATTGTGTCAGACACAGGATCACTGCCAGCGTTATATACATAAGATTGAGTTTTCTACGGAACATCATTCTACTCCTTCGCTTAAGGTAAAATGTAGGACAAATATAGGACAGGCAATTCTCTCACATTGTAGCGGATTATAATTAAGAACCAGTTAAATTCACCTTAACATGCCTTAAAAAACATAAAGTGAAAAATTTGATACCATTTTCACCACAATATCCATAATAATCCATCTGCATCCAAAAAGTCTCGTTTACAGTCGAATGATCAAAGGAAGCCGGATATTATTATAACGTATCTGCTTGAATTCTTTCCCCACCCTGAGACGGGGGAGATCACTGGACTACAGGCTAAAAGTTGAATAATCTTCATCGCTCCCTTTATTCTGGAATAGAATTTCGCATAAAATAGAAAATAACCAAACTTCTACTACCTGAACATACAGAAAGGATTATCTTATGGATATACTTGCATACGCATGTGTCGCGATTACGTTTCTTTTTGTCGTGAGCCGCTTGTTAGCTTACGCATTTCGCCGTAAAAAAGCTCCTTCTGAAGAGGAGTTGGAAAAGCAGCTGCTGGCCGCCGTTAACGATCGGGAATAACCAAATACGAATTACAGAGAGTGATTGCATACCATGACAACGACCAAAAAAGCGGTTCAGCTGCCTGTACTGGAGCGAAGCCGCCGCAACTATGACCGGCTGCGGGTCTGCCGCCGATGCGGACAGTATACGATCCTGCCCGGTGAACAATGTCCCAAATGCGGCAGAACCCGTCTCGTTCCGGTGATGCAACAGGCACGCTCCAAGGCTCGTCGCAAAATGCTGAACGAAATTTTATTTGCCCTGCTCCTTACTATCATAGCCGTTCTGCTGTCACAGGATATGACGCAGATCGCTATTGCTGCTGTGAGTGGTCTGGTGCTGATAGCTCTGCTCGTGCTCGTACAGCGCCGGATGATGGGACGGGAGACGCTACGGCAGCTCAGCCGCCTTTTCCGTTATAATCGTGCTACGATCTATGATGGACTGGTACACGATCAATCCATCGGTGTAGAGACGGTACGCAGCGGAGAAGATGTAGAAGGTTATCATATGCTTCGTCAAACATCTGTACTGGTCCATAACGACCGGTTGCGCCTTGCTCTACTGTCACTGCTGCAGAATTTCCGTTTGCGCAGCGATATGGACCTGGATCTGGAATCACTGATCACACGGGATTTTGATCCGCTCGTCGCCGATTATATCGGTGAGATCGCCCGACTCAAGCGGGATATGATCAAAGATCGTTCGATTCGCTATATTATTGCCAACGAACCGAGGATTCTGGAGATGGCAAATGGATGGAATATTCTGATCAGCGTAACCTCAGCTGCTGTACGGATGAAGCGTTATGTCACCATGTATCCAGGCTTTATCCGCCGATACGCCCGCTTCCTGCCGCGGGAACGCTTTGTACGGCTATATCATGTAGTGCGCCAGGATCCGGCGCTGCATGGAGAACTGCTAGGTCAGGATATGGAAAGTATCCGAGCAGAGCTGTATGCAGACGATCCTGCTTTTGAACACGATACTGCCGGAGTGGAGCGCTCATGAGCGTACTCCGGCTATTTTCGCTACGCAATCTGCTGCTGGCCTGCTGTACTGTCGGTCTGGTGCTGGTCGTTATGAAAAGTGTCGGCATTTACCATACCATCAGCTGGGTCAAACTTGCCGATCAATATTATGCACAGCAGAAATGGGTGCCTGCCCAGGAATGGTACAGCCGGGCGAATAACAATCATTATTTTACGTATCAGGAACAGCATATTGCCACTCGACTGAATGAACTGGCACCGATTACCGCCTGGAAGGAAACCGTCGCTGCCAGTGCCAGTGAGCTGCAGGCAGCAACGGATACGCAGCAGTTCGATTCTTTTATGAATGCCTTTCAGCGCTGGGCACAGCATGTAAAGCAGCAGCAACAAGCCGATGCACGGTTCAAAAAAGAATACAATCAGATTCAAGAGCAGTATCAGATGAAGCAGCGGATTCAGACGGGGTTCACGGCTTTCCGCAGCAGCTTTGAGGCTGCTCTGCAGCATAATCTGGCACAGGGGAACTATACGGATGAATCTTATAAATGGAATCTGCTGCGAATCCCCACCAATTATTGGGACACCAAGCAGCCACGGGACGAATATATTCGTACTCTGCTGCAAACCTACGATCAGACCAAGCTGAAGCGCCTGGCAGCAGCAGGTGATTTCAATACCTTTCTAAGTCAGGCGTCTACGACCCTGCAGGCGTATCAGCAGCATAATTATGAAGCGCCCTGGGTCTCCGAGCTCGCAGAAAATGGAGCACGCTCTGTCATTACCAAGGATATTCAGGCCGGACAGGATGCACACTTTATCGCTCATGCTCGCAGCTTTATCGATAATGCCGCGCAGATCGGGCTTGGGTCTTCATCGGTTCTGACCCAGATTAACCGGCAAATTGATGTGCTGCAGAGTCAGGCTGGCGGGCTCTCGGCCCAGGGGCAGTTCCAACAAGCTCTGACACTGTACCAATCCCTGAGCATGCTCAAAGATATGAGCGAACCAATCGCTCGCACCCAGATTGCCTGGGCCACGGCAGATCCTGCACATCTGCTGCAAAGCTCCAACGCTTCGATAGCGTATCAGCACATTACAGGCGGCGTGAACTGGGAAGATGTACCGGTATACAGTATCGCTACCGACTCGAATAACCGTCTGTTCTTTGGTCAAATGTCAGCGGATGGAGCCGTTAGTGTATGGTCTGGCGAAATAAGTGAATCTGCTGCCGGAATTCAGTCCCTGTCCCTAGAGACGCGTCTTAGCACCCGTTCACAGCCAATCGTGCTGGTACAGGCGGACTCCGGTACTACCGGCTATACGCAGTACTCCCTCTACGCTTTTACCGGTAGCGAAGTTCGCAAGCTGCTCTCTGTCGCAGCCGTCAGCTACGAGGTATCCGCAGACGGCAGTATCTTGATGTATCAACCGCTTGAAGGCGCTCCTGGTCAGACGGATATCTATACACCTGCACAGGATGGCAGCTATACACTCAGTGATAGACGTACCGATAGCACAAATTATCTGTCTGTGTCTGCCGGAGAAGTATCGTCCCATCTGAATGAACCGCTGCAATTCAGCGCAGAGATTGTATCCGTCGATGCCGACGGTGCGCTGGCCAAGCAAGGTAACAACTATGTAAGGTTAACCGGCGATCTGGAATTTACAATAGGTACATTTACCATTTATGGACGTTTTACTGGCAGCTTTGTATCGCTGGATTCCAGTTCGGGCGGGATATCCGGCGGCGGTACGCAAGAGTCGCCGAACAGCGACAGTTCCGACATGGATAGTACAGAGCCGGCAGAAACGGACGGTACCAATTCAGGAATACCGGACGAGAGCTTTGAACCGGAATATGGACTTGGCGATCGACCCCCATCCGGACCGATCAATAGCGCAGCAGGTATTCCGATCGTCGAAGTGGATCGGATCGAATAACAGCTGGCTAATATGGATAACCCAATCAAATAAATACAACCAAAACAAAAGACCAGGATCTTTTTCCAGTTACGGAAAAGAATCCTGGTCTTTTATTGATTCTATGTGGCAATTATTTCTACCCTGATAGTTATTACTATAGAAGTGCTGTCTGCTTCGTGTGGACCGTCCATGCTAGCGCTGCAGCGCAGGCTGGACTTCTGCCGGAATTGGACATTGATAAGGCTGACCGTCCAGCCGCTCATTCAGCTCATTTCTGGCGGACTGCAGCAGCTCCGGCTGAAGCAGCAGTTGTACAGCGGTTGCTGCCATAATTTTGCCGGCATACAGCATGCCCTTGTGTCCGATAGAGGTGCGTCCCAACGATACCCACTGCCAGCTGTGCGCCGACGTCCCTATCGCAAAACAGGCAGTCGTGCACTGCACCGTTGGCGTGATCCAGCTTACATCCGCTACATCTGTAGAGCCATACAGCATCTGTCCATGCTCATAAGGCAGCACTTCGCTCGCCAGAGATCGATGACGCTGTGACAGCGGCAGCTTCTGCGCCAGACGTTTCTCCGGTTCGGTCAGCGTCTCGCGTACCGCTGCTGCCAGCTCCAGCTCGTCCTGTGTATGTACAGGCACCGGAAACTGCCCGAACTGTTCAAGCATCACCTGCTCCAGTGTCCGATTCGGCACGATCTCCGAGCAGGCTTTGTCAAAAACAATCTCGACTTCGGTACCGCTCATCATCGCTGCTCCGCGGGCGATATCGTGAACCCGCTCCACCACTTCTGCCGCTTCATGTACATGAGGTGCGCGAATCAGATAAAGTACTTCGGCACTGGCCTGCACTACATTCGGTGAACGCCCTCCTGTATCGGTTACAGCGTAATGGATACGAGCTTCCTGAATAATATGTTCGCGCAGATAATTGACGCCGATATTCATCAGTTCGACCGCATCCAGCGCGCTGCGACCCATATGCGGCGCAGCAGCTGCATGAGCACTGCGGCCTTTGAATTTATAATAAAATTGATAATTAGCCAGCGTATTCACCGACATTACACTGTGATAGTCAAAAGGATGCCAGGTGACCGTACTATCCACATCATCAAACACGCCGGCTCGGGCCATAAACGTCTTGCCCGAACCGCCCTCCTCTGCCGGACAGCCGTAATAACGAACGGTTCCTGTCAGCCCATGCTGCTGCATATAGTCCTTGACGGCGATCACAGCAGCGAGTGAACCGGTTCCCAGCAAATTATGCCCGCAGCCATGACCATTACCGCCCGGCACCAGCGGTTGTTCTGCCGCCACACCTGCCTGTTGGCTAAGTCCGGACAGGGCATCATATTCGCCCAGCAGTGCAATGACCGGGTGGCCGCTGCCATAGCTGCCCATAAAGGCTGTCTCGATACCGCCTGTTCCACGTTCAACAGTGAATCCTTCTTCTTCCAATGCCATACATAAACGTTTGGCAGAATGCTCTTCCTGAAAACGAGTCTCTGCATAATCCCATATCTGATCGCTGACTGCTGTAAGCTTATCCTGTCTGGAGTCTATCGCATGGTGAATCGTTTTCGTATCGAGCATTTATTGGTTGCCTCCCAATCCTATGAATATCATGATAAATACCAGTTCCAGCATATAGCCGATTACCAGCATCATGGGTATCGTAACGATCAGCAGAATTCGCTGCAGCCTGGGTTCGACCTTATAGGTAGTCATCCAGCGGCGCAGCCAGAACCATGCCATGACCAGTGCCGGTACAATAATGAGCAGGCCAATCGCTACTACGCCATAATACAGCCACATCGCTGTCTCTGTACCTGCGCCTCCGGCAAGCCATCGTTCCTTGCCGGTTACCAGGGCAATTACAGCTACTACCATAAGGAGATAATATATTTTGAATACCGTACTTTTTGCCATTGAACCTTTGTTCACATTCCTCATCCTCTCACTCGTCTGTCTCTATCTTAACGAATCCGTCGCAGCCGGTAAATTTTGCGCGGTCTGCCGCGTACTGATTGTTGTTCCTCACCATCGATTTCGGCAAGGCCAATCTGGCACAGGCTGCTCATTATACGCTGCGCATTGCGGATCGTCATCGACAGATGCTGAGCAAGCTGGGAAGTGGTGAAGCCGTCCCAATTCATATGACGGGTTAGCGCTTCAATTTTGTTATAGGATTTCACACTGACATTTACTTCATTTAAACGGGCGAGCAGATCCTGATCCAGCGAACGCGAAGCATAGCTCCAGGTCGTTTCATCCTTGTCAATTTCGCGGATATCTCCGTTATCCTGCACAATCACGAGCATCTGATCACGCTTGGGCCGGGCATGCTGGAGAGCGAGCATCGCATGGTTCCCTGCGGCAAATGCAGTATCGCCATAGCCAATGCCTACCGACACGGGGATATCCATATCCAGCTCCATCTTCTCGACGACGCGGCGCAGACTAGACAATTCCCGCTCGATTGCTCCGCGCGTGCTAATCAGCTGATAACTGCCTGCGCCATGAGGAACCATCACTCCATCGATGCGCTCGCACAGTTCCAGCAGATGCTGCTGCATTTGCAGTTCGGCATGCTGTACTGCATAACGATCCCCGGAAGCCCGGTCCCGGAGGGTCATCAGATCACCTTCGATCATCTGCATTCCGATCTGCGTATCCTTGAAATACGAGCTGCGTGCCTGCTGAATCAGCAGTTCGGCAGCCTGCCGGATATCCTGGCGGGTAATAGTCAGTCGGTACACCGGCATTTTGTGCTTTTGCAGTTCGCTATAAATAAAGTGCATACAGGTTAATGCAGCGGCGCTCTGACCGCTTTTCCATAATTGCAGATGAAAGTTCACAATCTCATACGGATCGGCAGAACCTTCGAATATATTCAGATACAATTTCTCCGCCGAGATCCCCAGCTCTGCCAGTGATTCATGCAGATCCAGGTCTTCTGACTGCACCATATCGATAGAATACGGCCGATCACCAATATTCTGTGATTGCAGCATCTGCACCATCCCTTTGTACAATCCCGAGCCAGCCGGTTTGCAGTAAACTGCCAATTCGGATTCTCCGAGATAAGGACGCGCTATGGACATTGGCACCGGACCGGAGAAGAACCATCCTTTGAGCCCCGGACGATGCTGCTCCAGAATACCCGGAATTTCCTGCGGGTGATTATAGACCAGTGGAATAAACTGTGCATCTTCCGCCATATGCCGTGTAATTTCCAGAATATGATCGACAGAAGGTTGAGGCCCGATTACACCAAGACGATACGTCATAGAATTCTCCTTCACCACGTCACTTGTTATCAATCCAGCTATAATTATTATAGCAAGTATACCAAGTTCCTTATAGAAAAGAAGCTTGTTCGGATGTAAATCGTGCACCCACGCTGTAAAAACAGAAAAGGAACATCATGGCTGCGCTCTCCTGTTTACGGACTACCAGCTCTTATATTCAATCATCGATCGCCTTATGAGACTTCATTTCCCAGCACACGCAGTGCAATTCGGCGGAACCATTCGATTCCAATTGGTAGCGACTCCTCTTCAATATCGAAGCGTGGATGATGATGTGGTACCGGGTTACTCGCTCCGATAATCATATAGGTCGCCTGGCCTCCATTTTGCTGAACACGGCGCAGCATATAGCTCGCATCTTCACTGCCGGTAGAGTGCGCCATCTGTTCAGGTACCGTATGCACCCCGGGAATACCCTGAGCAGCTTCACGAGCCAGCTGCACCATATCCGGATCGCAGGTGATCGGAATCGCGCCGCCGGCAATCTCGATGCTGTAGGTTAGCCCGTGCATACCTGCGCTGTGTTCAACAATCTGCCGCACACGCTCTACCAGCTGACTATTGGTTTCTTCCGACTCCGATCGGGTCTCTACGACCATTCGGGCATGTTCAGGAATAATATTGGCTGCTGTGCCGCCTTCCAGTACACCTACATTAATACGGGTATCTCCGGTGCTATAACGCGGAATCGCATGAATATTCAGCAGCGCCGTAGCTGCGCCCAGCAGGGCATTTTTGCCTTTTTCCGGATCGGCTCCCGCATGGGAAGCAACGCCGCCAAAGTGTACAGATAGCTTGGTCGTTGCCAGATACCCTTCGGTACCGCCATGTACCTGTCCGGTCGGCACATCACAGCCCAGATGCGCGCAAAAGAAGTAATCCACATCATCCAGTACTCCCTTTTCCACCATGGCATAGGCACCCCGCACACCTTCCTCGGCAGGCTGGAAAATGAATTTGATTGTTCCGCGCAGCTCTTGTCCAGCCAGCGCTTCTGCTACACCAAGTCCAATTGTAGTATGACCATCATGGGCACAGGCATGCATATTGCCCTGGAATTGTGAGCGGAAACCGCCAGCCTGCGGCGGATGATCGGTATCGGTACTTTCTACAATCGGCAGTGCATCTATATCAAACCGAAATGCAAGCGTAGGTCCGGGCTGTTCCCCCCGTAAAATGCCAACTACAGCGGTATATCCACCTTTCATCTTTTGCAGGATCTTGGGATCGGCTCCATGCTGCAGCGCACGCTCATATGCACTATCTAGCACTTCTTGTGCGGGCAATCCCCTGCGAGAAGGTCCATCGATCGCATCCTGTCCATAGATCACTTCATATTCGAGAGCTTGCAGCGTCTGTACGACTTTGCAAGCTGTACGAAATTCGGTAAATCCTAGCTCGGGATGCTGATGCAGATCCCGGCGGAGTTCAAGTATGTCTAACATAAGTTGTTCATCTCCTCTATTAAAATTCAAACCAGATCCCAAATAATAAATAGCCTGCCTCTAACCATGCATCTCGCCCTGATGATTATCCCTGCAGCTTCGGATACACTCCCGGCCCGATTGGCAGCCCAAGCCAATACCACACTACCAGCAGCAGCGACCAGACCAGCAGGAAAATAATCGGATAAGGCAGTACCAGCGAATAGTAGGTTCCCAGTTTGGCATCCTTTTGATACCGCTGGAGAAAGCTGAGGAACAAGGGCAGAAATGGAGACATCGGTGCAAAAGGAATAACCGACGAATCCGCCACCCGGAAAATCATCTGGGCAAAAGCCGGATGAAAACCAAGCAGCATGAACATGGGCACAAACACCGGTGCCAGAATCGACCAGATCGCCGATCCGCTGGCAATAAACATGCAGAGCAGCGCAGACAGGAACATTAATCCGAGAAAAGCCGGAATGCCCGCTGTATTGGTCTTTTCCAGCAGATCGGTAAGACCGAGTGCAATAAACTTGCCCATATTGCTCCAGTTAAAAAAGGCTACAAACTGGGACAGTGGGAATACCATTACAATAAAACCAGCCATGCCTTTCATCGGATCAATCAGCAGCTGCGGAACATCGTTCTGGCTGCGGATCTGACGAGTTGCAATACCATAGGTTACTGCCGCGACGAAGAATAGCAAGATAATAGTAGGAACAATACCCGACATAAATGGAGACGGCACAATCGTTCCAAGCTCCGGATCGCGCAGAATAGCGTTGGATGGCAGTACCAGCAGAGCAATCACAACCAGCGAGATCAGAGTCGCGATTCCACTCGCCAGCAGCCCTTTGTTCTGCAGTGGTGTCAATTCTTCCAGACGATCTTCCTGTCCTTTGCTTTGGTACACAGGCAGCCGAGGTTCTACAAATTTGTCCGTAATCAGTCCGCCGGTAATGGTCAGCACGATGACAGAGACCGCCATAAAGAACCAGTTATCCAGCACACTGACATGAACAGCCGGATTGACAGCTGCGGCAGCTTCGGTGCTGATCCCGGACAGCAGTACATCTGTCGTCACAATCAACAGATTGGCAGTGAAACCCGAACCTACACCAGCAATAGCTGCGAGTAGACCGGCTACCGGGTGGCGTCCAACTGCGAGGAACATCAAAGCACCCAGCGGCGGCATGATCACAAGCGCAGCATCCGAAGAGACATGGCTGAAAAAGGCGATAAACAGCACCATATAACTGGCGTAGCGAGCACTGACACGAGAAGCCATTTTCAGCATCAGCGCCTGCAGCAGGCCGACTTTCTCGGCCAGACCGGCGCCCAACACGAGTGCCAGAATGGAGCCAAGCGGAGTAAAGCCGCTGAAGTTCTTGATCACATTGGGCAAAATCCACTGGATGCCTTCTTTGCTCAGCAAATTCTTGACCGTTACGGCTTCACCTGTAGACGGATCGACAGCTGATATATGCAGCCAGGATAACACTGCTGTTGCCAGCATCAGAATAATGATCAGGTACACAAACAGCAGAAACGGATTCGGAATTTTGTTACCGACTCTCTCTACCCAACCAAAAATGCCACTTGAATTCGAATTCGTCTTTACCGGTACTCCGTTTGCTCCACTCACAGACCTTCCCCCTATTTAAAGACTATTTAACGATATTTTCGTTTAAATGATTATAGTGAAAGAATTCATATCGAAGCAATACTTATGTAATGTATTTTTACAAAAAGATAAATAAAAATTAATAAATATGCATTTCCGACCTCATCAAAGTATGTATTTACTCTTAATAAAGTATATATGTACTCTGAATTAAGTGGATCTAACATATATATGACCTCGTGTAAGCCTTATCAATATCATGCTTTTCTTTTTTGCTATTCCGAATCTAGCTTGCTGTTGTCTTAATATCTGCACAAAGTCAAAAAAAGCCTGACCCTTTTAAAAAGGAAATCAGGCTTTTTCAGATAATCGTTATACTCTTGCTGTTGGTTTTTTAATAGATCTGTTATTTACTGCGTTTGCGAGCTGCAGTTACCCATGCACCGATCGCTGCGATCAAAGCGACGATCGCTACGACCAGAGTTGCTGTCTGCATGCCAGTGCTGGCTGGAGCCGAAGCTGCCGGAGCAGTCGTACTGCCTGCTGCCGGTGTATCTGTAGAGGTTGCCGCAGTATCCACAGCAGCGCCTGTATCCGTACCGGTTGCACCGCTACCCGCTGTACCTGCTGTGTCATGACCATGATCAGCTGTAGCTGCTGTATCGGCACCCGCGGCACTCACTACCGTCATGGAATGAGGCGTATCACTGCCTTCATCTCCAGTCCATTCGACGATACTACCATCGCTGTAATACTGATACGCATCCCAGTTCAATTCGCTATCTTTGGCAGGATTTTCTCCTACAAAGACAAACTGTTGGAACTGTCCTGCTTCAATACCGCCGCTCTCTGCTTCCCAGGTTACAGCCGTCACTTCGCCGGCATCATTTTTCTCGGTTGTCGTTTTCCAGCCCGGAACTGGCTGATACTGCTTGAAGGCCAGGTTTTCCGGTACTTTCAGCGTTACTTTGGTTGCAGGAATTTCTTTTTCCGAAGGTACTTTGATCGTGTATGTCTCCCATGCGCCAGTCATGGATTCAGCTGGTTTGACGGTAACATGCGCACTAGCAACGCCTGCGAACGTTACGAATCCGGCCAATGCAGCAGCCGAAGTAAGTGTAATGATACGGGTAAATACAGATCTCAATTTCATGAGTGAATAAGCCCCTTTGTCTGAGTAATATAGATTGCCTCGCGCCCTGTATGGTACTGAGCATTCCTGTTTATTAACCTACCTTAATGGTAAACTGCACATCCATGCTATCCAGCTTTTTGGTCAGAATATGCATATCGATCTGCCAGCGTCCGTTCATGCTGATCATGGACTTCTTCTGGTACACACCATTTTGTGCATCTGCACTGTTCATCGTGAATTGAGCAGGTGCCATAGCCATATCCATATGCGTCATGGTCACTTCAATCTGTTCTACATCTACGGGCTGTCCTTTGGCATCCTTGACGGTAACGATAAAGTCATTGCTGCCCATCTCCAGCGGCGTTACTTTGAGACTCACATCGTATCCTTCAATCTGCTGGGTCTGAGCGGTAATCTGTTCAGGCTTGACCTTGACCAGCGAGCCACCCATAGGTGACAGATGCACCAGAATCGCCGCCAGCACCAGAATAACGAATCCGGTCAATACTTCCCAGATCAGATCCTTGCCCAGCTCCTCTTCCTGCTTGCGGCCTTTGACATAATTCATACCGGCAAAAGCTGCCATGATCAGGAAGAGCAGGATTTTGCCCAGCAGAGTCAGTCCATACGCTGTCGTAAACAGCGAATTCAGCTCCGGCAAATACACCAGACTGCCATAGATGCCGGTGACCAGCAGTGCAGCTACCGAGACGATCGCCCACCAGGAGAATCGGCGCACGATACTCCAATATACATTACGGCGTTCCTCTCCATTATAGAGCCCTGCAATCTTCGGCAGGAACAAGGCAAGCGCCAACAGCGCGCCACTCCAGACCAGAGCCGACAGCAGATGAATAAAGTCAGCCGCAATCGCAATACCTGCATAAGGTTCTGCATAGGCATGACCGTCAAATGCTTTGGCCAGCAGCGCCGCGATCAGCAGTCCGAATGAAGCCATCCCGATGATTTTGCGAACCTGTGCAGATAATTTGCGCAGTTGCATGATCAGCAGACCTGCAATTCCGAGCAATGTGAAAATCATCTGCAGCAGCCATACTTTACCGAATACGGTACCCTGCAGAGTCGTCATCACTTCAGCACCTGTACCGGATAAAGGTACATCCGCATCCCAGGCAATCCGTAGCGGCAGCTGGATCAGCAGCGCCGCCAGAGCAATTACACTGCCTGCGATAACAAACCAGCGATAACGGCCGCTCATCATCCAGCCTGTATTCTCCCCGGTGCGCAGACGCTGTGGCAGCAGGAACAACGTCAGACAGAGTGCCCCGAGCAGCATCGCCTGTCCGGCATACTGCAGCCAGCGCATCACGACCAGCATCGGATTCACCGGTTTGTCGCTGATACGGATATCTGTATCGTTAACATCTTTGCCGGCCCCATCGCCCACCTGGAACACGATTCCTCCCTGCACCGGATGTCCGTCACCAGATACCGCTTTCCAGGAAATATTGTAAATGTCTCCGGACAGCTTCATCGGTACATCCGCTTTGAGTACCGTGCCGTCCTTCTCATCAATCTGTGCCTCGATCGGCTGGATAACTTTGCCGGACGAATCCATCAGCTGAATGCTGTAATAGGCGCGCTGAATATCCTCATTAAAACGAATCTTGATCTGCTGCGGTGACTGCTCCAGCACCTCATTTTGTGAAGGTGCGGATTCCACAACGGCCGAATGTGCCAGCCCCTGTTGCGGGAACAATACGCACATCAGGAGTACCAAGAGAGCGAGCAGACTGTGCATCATCGTTCTGCCTTTGTGAACGGCACGCTTATTCGATAGCCTTGCTGTATGCAGGGAATCGCTTTCCACATGGCGATAGTGAACAGCAGCCGATGGTGAATGTCCGGCTGACTGTGTGTTCTGTAATTCATCTAATCGTATCCTTCTGTTACTCAATCCTTCACCTGCTTTCCGAACGGGCATGGGACCCCAAGTCCATTGCACCTTTCTCATCATAACGGAACATCCTCCGGGGGAAAATGACTACATAGGGCTATATAACCGTCATTCACCGGTTCAAATTTGAATGAATTATGGACGCGGACGCTGATCCGAAGCCAATCCTTGCTCCAGAGCATACCTGGTCAGCTGCACACGGTTCTCCAATTGCAGCTTTTGCAAAATATTTTTGAGATGATTTTTGACGGTCTGCTCGGAGATGACGAGCTCGGCAGCAATCTCCCGATTGGTCATGCCGGAAGATACCCATTGCAGAATCTCCCGTTCCCGGCGAGTAAGTGTATCGGCAGCCGGATCACTCTGTGTTTTGCCAAAGGGAAACTCCTGCAAAATACGATGTGCAATCTCCTGACTCATTCCTTCCCGATCGGATGCTACGCTGCGCAGGTATTCCAGCCAGGTCGAAGGCGGTAGACTTTTGAGCAGATACCCCTGTGCACCCTGCTTGATCGCTTCGAACAGATGAGCCGCATCATCCGATACAGTCATCATAATAATTTTTACATACGGAAATCGCAGCTTGATCAGCCGCGTCGTCTCCAGTCCGTCCATTCCTTTCATGGAAATATCCATCAGAATCAGATCCGGCATCCATTTCTCCGTGAATTCCAGTGCTTCCTGCCCACTCGCTACCGTACCGATCACTTCAAACATCGGCTCTTCCGATAAAATCACACTGGTCGCCTCCCGGGCATGAGCATGATCATCCACGATCAATACACGTACTCTATCCATGTCTGCCGCCTCCTGTCAGTATAAAACGTGTCCAATTCTCTTCTCGCCGAAGCGCAAAAATCCAGCCTCTTAGTTCGGCTCGCTCCGCGGTAATACGAAGTCCGAATTTGCCCGGGTCTGCCAAATCCTGTTCGTCATATCCGTGTCCATCATCCTGCACGGTCACCTGCCAATCGCTGTCCTGCTGTATACCGGAAATTGTCGCATGTCTTGCTCCTGCATGCTTGTGAATATTAAGCAGTGCTTCCCGAATACAGGCGAGCAGCTCGGCTTGCTCATCCGGACGCAGCAGCCCTTCATCCAGCTGCCAGTCCAGCTCCACTTTGACCCCGGCCAGCGGAATCATCTCGCAGATCCGGTATTCCAGCGAAGTGGCTCCGGCGTCCTCCTGTCGCGGCGAATACTTGAGATTCGCAATTGACTGACGTACATCATGATTTGCTTCGCTGACGGTACGACTGATATCGTTCAACATCTTATGCACTTCGGGATCATCGAATCGGCGGCGCGCCTGATCCAGCTTGACGCCGAGCAGGAACAGTGACTGCGCTACTCCATCATGCAGCTCCCCGGCGAGCAGCTGCCGCTCTTCCAGCTTGCCCTTGGCAATCCGTTCCTGGTCCAGAGCTGCCTGCGTATGCTCCATCATTGTAAACATCCGGCGCAGCAGTGTAACACTGACAATATAGACAATAACCGGCGACAGCCAGTTACCCGCTTCCATGGACAGATACGGCATCAGCAGTTGATGCCTTACATACTCCCATAACCCAATTGTAACGGTCGGTAAAAACAAGATGGTCCATTTCATCCAGCGATAAGACATATCATTCTCCTTTATCCGGCTCTAAGGTATACATAAATCGACAGGCTGATTTCGCCACTTCAGTATCGCTTTGCTGCATCTACTGTTGTATTATCCCATGACTGAACCGTGTATAACCTGTGAACAGTTGAATATTTTGCAAAAAAATTTAGATAAATGATTTGCAATTCACTAGTTGAATGCTTACAATGAGAATGTAGATATGATAATGATTATCATTCCTGATGAATTGATAATACATTGATAATTCCTGAATAAGGAAATCCTGTTACTGCTGCAATGTGCACTTTGTGCCTCATTATATACGCGCTGCTATCCCTGCGCTTTAAAGGAGACGGAATCTTGATGAACGCAATGACCCAAAAAACCTCACTACAAATCGACGATTATCTCGATCTTCTCAATCTGGCTGTTCATGTGGGTGACCACAGGTGGCAAAAAGAAATTATCCGCAAGCTGGAATATTTGAAAAAGTGCTCTGTCCCTTCCTGCAGCCGCTAGTAATCTGCTGCCTGGTGTACAGACGCATCCATATATGACAAAACCGACCCGGTAAAAGGAGTCGGTTTTTTTGTGTATTTACAAGCTTACTTCTACCTACAATTATATATTCTTATCTACATGTGCCGTTATCTGGCTTAAGATAGCCTGTGCTCCAAGCCGTCTAGCAAACTCTAATGCTGCAATTATGCTGACGGATGGAGGCCTAGCTGGTACTGCTTTGGAGTGACTCCGTATTTTTTGCGAAACAGTCCGATAAAGTGAGAAATATTATCATACTGAAGGCTCATCGCCACCTCGGTAACTGTGTGATGTCGAAGCATTTGGCGGGCTTCTTCCAACTTGCGGTTGGTAATATATTCGCGTGGTGTCAGTCCAGTCAGCTTTTTGAATCGACTTGTAAAATTGGTATGTGACATCTGGTAATGACTGGCCAGATCGCGAATATGATGAATCGTACTGATATGATCATTAATATCGCGGATCGCTTGATGAACCGGATCACTGCGATCCAGTTTCAGCACCTGCTCCGCTCCCTGTACGTGAAGCAGATGGTAGGTAAGCTCCTGGGCAGCCAGATCAATCAGAAAGCGACGATCCTCATCATGCAGACTGAGATGACGCCGAATCCGCTGAATCGTATGCTGAAGGTCACGGCTCTGATGATTCACCGCACAGCGCAGTATAGTACCGTTATCGATCGTAATAGATGTACACAGTTCTTCCTCCACGACAGGATGCAGCCGTGCAATCAGCTGATCACTCAGTTCAAATACCAGCGCACGCGTCGGTACGGGAATCTGAATTTCAACGCGGGAATGTGCCGGCAGCAGCAGCATTTCACTCCGGTCATGGGTAAAAAAGTTCTCTTTGATGCCGGCGCGTACATTTTTTTGTCCTTCCAGAACCGTACACAGCTTCGGAGACTCATAAGCGGCATAATTTTCGTTATAATTCTCTGGCAGATCATAATACAAAATACGCAGCAAATCCGTCTGATACCCATATTGAAGTTCGTCATAACGGTCAAAGCCATGCAATGCCTGTTCCATAGACTCTCCCTCTTTGAAACCACGAATATTTTACGGCAATAATTGATATTTTTGTATTCGTTATCGGGCTACACTTAATAAAGTAAGTATAACTCAATTGCTTCTAACATCCAACAAGCGAGGTAGATCAGTATGGCAGGTAAAGCAAAATTCATGATGCCCGGTATGAGTCTGATGGGCTCCGGTTCCCTGCAGGATGCCGGTGAGGAAATCCGCAAACTTCAATATCACAAAGCATTGATCGTTACGGACCAACCACTAGTTGATATTGGTATTGCTGGTACAGTAACCGATATGCTGCAGCAGATAGGTATTGCCTCAGCGATTTACAGCAGCACACGTCCCAATCCGACCGTTCGCAATGTAAATGAAGGACTGCAGGCATATACCGATAATAGCTGTGACTGTATTATTTCTCTTGGCGGAGGCTCACCGCATGACTGTGCCAAAGGTATTGCCCTGCTCGCGACCAATGGCGGTACTATTGAAGATTACGAAGGTGTAGATCGTTCTGCACAGCCAGCCGCTCCACTGATCGCGATTAATACAACTGCCGGCACCGCTAGTGAAATGACCAAATTCTGCATTATTACCGATGAAGTTCGTCATGTAAAAATGGCTATTGTGGACAAGCATACAACTCCACTAATCGCTGTTAATGATCCGCAGCTGATGATGGCTATGCCCAAGTCACTGACAGCAGCTACCGGTATGGATGCACTAACTCACTCGATTGAAGCTTATGTATCTACCGATGCAACACCGATCACGGATGCCTGTGCACTCAAAGCTATAGAGCTGATTCGCGATTATCTAGTTCGTGCTGTAGATAACGGACAGGATGCGGAAGCACGTGAACAGATGGCTTATGCCGAGTTCCTGGCCGGTATGGCTTTTAACAATGCAGGTCTTGGCTATGTTCATGCTATGGCCCATCAGCTGGGCGGGTTCTACGATCTGCCTCATGGCGTATGTAATGCTATTTTGCTACCTCATGTAGAACGCTATAATATGCAGGCTGCTGCAGAGCGCCTCACGACCATCGCCCATACGCTTGGTGAGCAGGTCGACTTGTCACGTCCCGAAGAAGGAGCAGAGTTGGCTATTCAGGCAATTGAAAAGCTGGCCCGGCGAGTCGGTATTCCTGCTGGTCTGCAAGAGCTTGGTGTCAAAGCTGAAGACTTTGATACGCTGGCTGCCAATGCCATGAAAGATGCCTGCGGGGCCACTAACCCGATTCAACCTTCCAAGGAAGATGTAATTCATATGTTCGCGCGTGCGATGTAAGACAGGCAGTTCTCTCATTTTATCCTCTATCCTTGGATCTGCATAATTCTGCAGTATCCAAAAAGCCCGGTGATATGCACCGGGCTTTTTTGTACAATTTATTTTAATGTGTAAAATGATGTAGGTTTGTACGAAGCAAAACTTTGCTATGGACCGAATATTTATCGTTGCGATTAGAGCAGCGCTTCAATATCCTCTTCAAGATCGTACGGATCGGTTGTAGGCTCAAAGCGTTTGACTACTTCACCGCTGCGGTCAATCAGGAACTTGGTAAAATTCCATTTGATTGAATCGCCCGGCATATACTCCGGATGACGCTCATGCAGCAGAGGCAGCAGGATTCTGGCTACCGAATGCCTCATATCAAAGCCTTCGAATGGCTTGGAATCGGCCAGATACGTAAACAAAGGATGCGCATACTGATCACGTACATCCACCTTTTGGAACATCGGGAATGTAACACCGTAATTCAGCATACAGAAAGCCTGAATTCGTTCATTACCGTCAGGTTCCTGATCAGCAAACTGGTTGGAAGGAAAACCGAGTACAATGAATCCTCTGTCTTTATAACGATCATATAACTTTTGTAAATCTTCAAATTGAAAAGTAAAACCGCATTGACTCGCTGTATTAACGACTAGAATAACCTGATCACGATATTCCTCCAAAGATACTTCCTTACCAGCCATGTTTGTTGCCACAAATTGATATACACTCATAATTCGTTTTACGTTCTCCTTTGATTACAATAATTTAGTAGCCTATTATATTGTAACCAATGTAAAACGTATTTGAAACTATAGTCCTAATATATTTTTAAATGTTAAAGGTATTAAGAACTATAAAATCAATTATTTTGTCGAATAAGGAATGGATTGACAGGAATATCGTTTATATTGCAACTTATATTTCTCAAATCGTTACATTATTCTGTTCTGAAATCTATTCGTTCTGATCGTCACCATGGTCTTCTACATGTGTTCCCATAAAAGGCTTATTTACATAGTAGTACATCATCGACATAAAGACCGATCCACCAATCAGATTGCCGAGTGTTACCGGGATCAGATTATGAATGACGCCAGCGAAATTAATTGTCGATGGATGATCGACCACAAGCGCAATTGCAAAAGTACACATATTGGCAATACTATGCTCATACCCTGAAATAAAGAAGCAGAATACAAACAGCATCATGCAGAATAGCTTGGCCACTTCATTTTTAAGCCCCATTGGAATAAAGAAGGCCAGACAGACGAGCCAGTTACACAAAATAGCCCTGAAAAACAGCTGCGAAGTGGGTGCCTGCATCTTGTGCTCCACCATATTCAGCAAAAAGGCATTGACCGAGTGATCCGAATAAAGCCCGGTCAGGAAGATCAATAGCGCAAAAGCACAGGCTCCCATAATATTGCCGATATAACTGGTCACCCACATCTTCACTACCTGTAACCAGCGTAGCTTGCGAATCAGTGCTGCATAGGAGTAATAGAACGTATCCCCTGTAAACAGATCCCCTCCGCCCAGCGAGATCAGAATAATCGCCGCACCAAAGGTAAGTGCTGCCATCGGGTAGGCAGCAGGCGATTCCACAGCATAAAAGAAATTACCTGTCTTAAAAGCAACAATAACGCCGAATCCGATAAACATACTTGCCAGCATTGAGCGCGACAGGTAGCGGAGTATGCTCTGTCTGAAGATCATATTCTTTTCCAGTGCCAGCTTCTCCACCTGTTTTAACGATTGTAGTTCCATTCATTCACCATCCTAGTATGAATTCGATTTGATTGACTCCCTGCTTGCCAGGCTGCATCGATGGCTATTCCTGATTGTTCTACAATACCATATCCGCATAACCGTATGATTATGCAGATCGATTTCATTATAGAATTATCTACACGCAAATGCCCTATTTTAACCCGTTTCTTTTAGCCTATCTCTTACTAGACTATAAGACATAGGAATATGTTCCTATTCTTCGACAAAATATGACCAAAGTCACTAAAAGCTATTAACTTAGTAAAACAATCTGCCGAAAAGATATTATAAGCAAAAGCAGTCACAAATTGGACACATCATTTTTCTGTAACCAACGATTATGGTGTTTTAACACCTAATCTTGATGATATATAGATGTTATCAGTAATTAATTCATCTCAACGTCGGTTTGTTTATGAAAAAAGTAACATATTTAAGCTCATTTTAATGAACATTTTGTGAAACTGTGTTAATGTAAATTTACAATCAAAATTACGAGGTGACCGAAAATGACAAACCATAGCAAAGTACAGCAACTTCGGGAATTGCTGCCACAAGAACAACAAGGAATTACACGCTACGTTGAACATGCTCTGCAATCGATTGATGAACTGGTTGAAAAACATCGTCAGTATACTGCTTCTCTGGCAATCTACGGCGATCGTATCAACGGTAACGAAGAACGTGTATACCGTGATACCATTTCCGAAATCAAAGCACAGCTGATCGAGACACTGGAAAGAACAGTCGAAGACTTCTCCCATCTGGGTGACAAGAACTGGAGCAAAAACTACAAAGACGGTATCAAGTAAGAACTCTCTTTCCTGCTTGATGCATCAATTATGGTATACACCGACATTCCATGAGATGATGATTAGATATAGCACCTGTACTCTCTATAGCAGCACAGCAAAAAACCGTGGCCCGGGAAGCCACGGTTTTTCTTTTGTGTTCTTTATTTGTAATAAGGCGCCATCATCAGATAGACAATTACCCCGGTAGAACTTACATACAGCCAGATCGGCATCGTCCAGCGGACGATTTTTTTGTGCTTGGCAATCTGCATCGTCCATCCCCATACCAGTGCGAACAGTGCCAGCGGTACGATAATCGCAGCCAGGAAACTGTGCGTGATCAGAATGAAGAAGTAAACGGTACGTATAAATCCTTCACCTCCATATTTGGCTGTCTCCGGAGAGAGGTAGTGAAATGTTAGATACGTAACCAGGAACAGCAGTGTTGACGAGAAGGCAGCCAGAATAAATCCCCGGTGCAGCTTAATATTTTTTTTCAAAATCGAGATCAGTGCAGCGACGAGAAAAATGAAAGTAAAGCTGTTAAAAATCGCATTCATCCGCGGCAGCAGTGTAATATCAAATCCAACCGTTCCTTTGTAACCGATAGCCGGTGAGAAAAACAACAGCAAAATGATGACGTTCGCAATTACAGATACGGTAATAATCAGACCTGTAAAGTTCTTGTTGGTCGTTGGCTTGAGATTGCCGGTTTGTGTATCCTTGTCCATGTGTACTCTCCCATCCTTGCGATTCATACTGGGAATATCGAAATATCCTCATTATATTATATTTTAATAAACCGGATAAGGATAAGCGGATTGGTGACAACAGTTTGAACGTTTTGGCAGGATACCGATTTTTAGCTGTCTTTGCGCCAGATATCATGATATTCTTCATTGCGTTTAAACTGTGCGAGCGCATAAGAGCATGCCGGAACAACAGTCTTCCCCTGCTCGCGGGCCACATCCACTACACGCTGTACGAGATGCTGACCGACTTTTTGCCCCCGCAGTTCTTCCGATACAAAAGTATGGTCAATAATGATCGACTTTTCGTCATAAGGGCCGAAGCCGATCTCTGCTTTGGGCTCTCCATCTACTTCCATTACGAATCCTTTATCATTCTCTACAATGTTTTGCATAATTTTTGCTCCTTCCGAAATAGACAATATATCTTTTTTATCCCCGCAATTCCTCATGACGAAACAATCCGCTATCTGTAGGTTAACGCGATTTCGTTCTTATTCATCCATTAAAATTCTATATTCTAGAATATAAATTTATTAATTCTTTATATGTAAAATAAATACATTTAGTACTCAGTACCTATTACCAGATTTTTACTGATGTCGAAATATATATTGAGTCTTAAGTTAACTAACGGAGGTAACCTTTATGAAATGGTTTCATAATTTAAAAACATCAGCCAAGATTATATCTTCATTCATTTTAATCGTGCTGATCTTGATTGCTTTTGGCGTATATAGTCTCCGCAACCTGGAGCAAAGCAGTGAACGCACCAATCAGATATCCGGCAACAATTTGGTATCCGTACAAAATCTGCTCGGTGTACAAGTCTATTACCAGCGTCTGAGAGTCGCTGTGCGTGATCTGAATACTACAACTGACGCTGACAAACAGCAGACCTATCTGGACAAAATGATTCAATTCAAAACCGGTATTGATACCAATATCAAAGCGTATACACCACTTGCTTCCACACCTGTCGAACAACAAGGACTTCAACAATTCAATGCCGCTTATGCTAAATATATCGAGTTGTATAATCAGGCAACCCGTATGGCACAGGTTCCGGGTGCTGCAGGAACTGCCGCTTTTATCCAGTTCAAGGACAATACCCTCAAACAGGCGGGCGATGAGCTTGGAACGATCCTCGACGGACTGATCGATTACAATGCCAAAGTTGCACAGCAAGCCAGCACAGATGCAGTCGGTGATTATCAAAAGGCTCGCACGCTAACTATTATTATTCTTGTATTTGCTGTTATCTTTAGTCTCCTGTTGGGCTATTGGATCGCCCATATGATCTCTACACCGCTCAAGAAACTGTCCGCGCTAATCTCTCAATTTGCTGCTGGCGATCTGAGTGGTACATCGGATATTGATACTCGTGATGAAGTAGGCCAGCTGGCTGCTTCTGTTAATACCATGGCAGACAATCTGCGTGATCTGATCGCACGTATCTCCATGTCGTCCCAGAGCGTAGCTGCCGCTTCCCAGGAAATCTCCGCTACTACGGAGGAAATCGCTCATACAAGCAGCACCCAGGCAGAAGCTTCCGCTTCCATTACCGAATTGTTCAAGGAGCTGTCTGCGGCTATTGATTCTGTCGCCCGCAGTGCGACTGAGACGGCAGAGCTATCCAACCACACTCTGGATATGGCCCATCAGGGTGGACAGGTGGTTGACCAATCCATGGTCAGTATGCAAAACATGAATACTTCCATACAACGCCTGGAAGAAGACTCCCAGCGGATCGGTGAAATTATCAGCGTAATCGATGATATCTCCAATCAGACCAATCTGCTTGCACTGAACGCCGCCATTGAAGCTGCACGTGCCGGTGAACAAGGCAAAGGCTTTGCTGTTGTTGCCGATGAAGTACGCAAATTGGCCGAACGCAGTATGGATGCTACCAAGCAGATCTCCAGCATTATCAAAATCATGCAGAAAAATACCCAGGATAGTGTATTATCCGTACGACAAAGTGTAGAACAATCGACGCAGACGGGGGATTCTTTCCAAAAAATCATTCGTATGGTGAATGATTCTGCTATTCGTGTCAATGATATCGCAGCGGCCTGTGAACAAGAATCCGCTCAGGCTAACGAGGTCATGTTCTCTGTCGAATCTATTGCTGCTGCCAGCGAAGAATCTGCAGCGGCGGCTCAGGAAACTGCAGCCTCTTCTCAATCCCTCGCCAAGCTGGCTGAGGATCTGAACGACTCTGTATCTATTTTCAAAGTATAAAATCTGTAGAGTCCATTTATCATCCGTCTTATTAAGGCAATATTAAAAAGCCTGTTCGTCTCTGCTATTTCTGATTAACAGAAATAACGGGAATGAACAGGCTTAATTTTTATTCATAGATAAGCAACTACGCGGGACAGCCAATCCTATTGCTATCCTTCCTGGCCACCCTGGTAAATGGTCTCGTCCTGTGGAAGATCTTCCTGTCGACGCTGCTCTTCTGCGAGCAATTCGGCTGCATCATCCTGCGGCTTGTAGCCGATCTCCTGCTCCATATAGCTGATATCATAATAATTATCCGTATTGGCTGATGTTCCATACAGATTCATATAGGTATGGCGATCATCCGCCTCGATGCAGCAGCGCATTAGCTGCACCATATCCCGTTCCGATATCCAGATATGCGTAGCACGCTGGGAATGGGGACGGTCGTCACCGGGAAAATTACCAATACGTACATTAAAGGAAGACAACTGATGCTGATCGGCATACAATCTTCCCAGCAGCTCGATATAACACTTACTCAGTCCGTAAATGCTATCCGGACGATAAGGATCGTTCACATCTACCTCTTCACCGACCTTATAGAATCCGGTCGCATGGTTGGAACTGGCGAAGATCAGACGGCGTACACCTTTTTTGCGTGCAGCTTCATATAGATGATAGGCACCGCTCACGTTTACCGGCAGCGCCACACCCAGAAAGTCGTCATTATCTTTTTGCCAGCCGATATGGAGAATGGTATCTACGTCCTGCAGCATCTCTTCAATACGATCCGGATCGGTAATATCCAATCGGCGAATCCCCTGCTTCTCGTTCTCTTGTATATCGGTTGCAATCACATCGTACTCTTCCTTCAATCCCTGGTAGAGCGTACTGCCGATGCGGCCGCCAGCTCCTGTAATGAGTAGTTTGCGCTTCATAGTAATCCTCCCTGATCGAGTTGTTGGAGATGATACGCACATTCTTTGAGAATGCGATCGACTTCCTGCAGACGCAGCGGCTTGCTGATAAAGTCCTGCATACCTGCACTTAGGCACATCTGACGATCTTCATTACGTGCAAATGCAGTCGTAGCCACAATCACCGGCTGTTTATGCTGCCACAGGCGATTGCGAATCTCACTGGTCGCTTCAATCCCATCCATCTCCGGCATCTGGATATCCATAAATATCAGATCGTACGGATGCGTAAGCGCAGCAACGACTGCTTCCCGCCCATTGTAGGCAATATCCGTCTGGTAGCCGAGTTTGCGCAGCATTTCCTGCATCAGCTTCTGATTGACCGGATGATCCTCGGCAACCAGAAGCCGCAGCGGTCCATATTTGCCGGAAGTACCTGTATACGCCGGCTGCTCGATAGAAGCGGTTTCTACAGATTCCGTAGAATAATCCTCCACCACATACTGCAGCGGCAGTACAAAGCGGAAAGTCGCTCCCATGCCTTCTTCACTATCTACACTGATTGTACCGCCCATCAGTTCAATCAGTTTTTTACAGATCGCCAGTCCCAGACCGGTTCCTCCATATTTACGGTTAATTGCCGGATGCAGCTGGGAGAAGGATTGGAATAGCAGCCCCTGCTTATCACTGGAGATCCCGATACCGGTATCACTAACCTCAAACTCCAGTACACATTCATTGGCACGACGTTCCAGCTGGCGCACCGACAGATTTACACTGCCTTTGTCGGTGAATTTGATGGCATTACTGATCAGATTCACCAGCACCTGACGCATACGGGAAGCGTCACTGATAATTGTTGTCGGAATCTGGTCTTCGGTCTGGTAATTCAGCTCGATTTTTTTCTCGGCAGCACGTGCAGAGAATAGATCAAACACACTATCCAGCAGTACATTTAGCTGGATTGGCTCATGATCCAGTACCATTCTTCCTGCTTCGATGCGGCTGAAATCCAGGATTTCATTCAGAATATGCAGCAGGGAATCACTACTATCACGGATAATATCGATATAGCTGCGCTGTTCTTCATCGAGCGGAGTATCTGCGAGCAGACCAGTCATTCCAATAATGCCATTCATCGGTGTACGAATCTCATGGCTCATAATCGCCAGGAATTCCGACTTGGCACGATCTGCCCGTTCTGCTAGTTCCTTGGCACGAATGATCTGTTTCTCGTTGGTAATATCGTTAAAGACCACTACAGCTCCCTTGCGTTGTCCGCGATCCCAGATTGGTGTAATCCTGTAAGAGACGAGCACGCTGGAACCGTCCTTGCGCAGGAATATGGCTTCCTGTTCTTCATAGGATGTACCTTCCCGCAGCGCCTGGTCGATCGGATTATCTTCCGGCGTGTAGGTTGTACCGTCCGCATGAGTCAACTGGAACATATCCAGCAGAAACTGGCCAGCCAGCTCGCGTGTACTGAATCCCAGCATCCGGGTTGCTGCCGGGTTGATAAAGGTAGCCCGGCCTTCATTATCCAGTCCGAAAATACCTTCCGAGACGGAATTGAGGATCAGTGTATATTCGTTACCGAGCTTCTCGATCTGCTCCATATGAAGCTTCATTTCGGTAATATCCGTCGCAATTCCGTATACGCCCACGATTTGCTGATCTACTACAATTGGTAGATTCACTACACTAATACGCCGATATTCGCCGCCTTTGACTACAACTTCGGATTCATAGGACTGCGGCTTACCGCGCAGTGCCTGTTCAAAATGCTCCGCTGTATCGTAGATACTCTCCGGCGCGATAAAGCATTCAAACGATCTGCCGATCAATTCATCTTCCGATCGACCCATGAGTACTTCCATCTGGGCATTAATCGTCGTGTATCTTCCCTGCGTATCAAATGAAAAGACGCTGGCCGGGTTATAATCAAACAGCGATTTGTACCGCTGCTCGCTTTCCTGGATCAGCAAGGATGCCTGACGACGCTCGGTAATATCCCGGGCGATCGAGATCATCTCCTTCACCTGGCCTTCTTCATTATGGATATAACGTCCAGATGCTTCCAGCCACACGTATCCACCGGACTTGTGCCGATGACGGTAAATGACCGGCTTGGGCTGTTCGCCAGCCAGATGCAGATTCGTATACTGCTGTACGGCGGCTATATCGTCCCTATGCACGTAATCCAGGCTGTGCTTTCCTTCCAGTTCTTCCGGCGGATAGCCGAGAATACTGTAACAGGCTGGTGAGCAATACAGATATATAGCATCCTGCACAGAATGGCGGGAAATAAAATCCAGCGACTGCTCCGAGATCAGTCGGTACTTCCGCTCACTCTGTTTGAGCCGTTCTTCCATTTCGATCCGGTCCGTAATATCCTGCGTCATCCCGATAATCTGCACCGGCTGCGATTGGTGATCTACTGTGACATTCCAGTGCGACTGCAAGTAACGAACCGAACCGTCTGCAAGTATGACACGGAAAATATCTTCACCGTTGCTGCCGGTCTGCATGGATTGCCGAAGTTTGGCCTGCAAAGAAGGCAGGTCTTCCGGATGGACAATCTCTCTGACCTTTTCGATAGGTACTTCGGTATGTTCGAAAAGATAGCTGAACAGCTCTTGTGTCTCACTGCCTACTACCACACGATCTGTGGACATATCCCAGTCCCATGAGCCAATATGGGCGATCCGCTGCGCTTCTCGCAGACTGTCTTCATACTTTTTACGCTCATTGACGTTACGTCCAATCCCGAGTACCTTGGTGATCGCGCCTTTGTTGTCACGAACGACCTGGAATGAAATCTCAAACCACAAATAATAGCCCTTTTTGTGCTTGAGACGACGGGTCATCATACCCTGATCCAAATAACCCTGACCACTGGCGATCATCCCCTGCGAATCATCTGCATGGTAATACTGCATCCGGTTTTGGCCGATCATTTCTTCCGGTGTATAGCCCAGGACAGTATAGAAAGAGTCCGATACATAATGCAGAATGCCATCGGGTGTACTGTAGGACACGAGATCATTCGCATGTTCAGTAATCAGCCGATAGATTTCCTGATCCACACCGGACAGGTACATATGATGATTAACCGGTTCGATAGCCTGAAATTGTGCAATATAATACAGGGTTTGTCCAGTGACATCCTGCACAATAGACACTTCCACACCGATCTGCAGCATATGGCCGAGACGATGCTTGTAATATTTGCGGGTACAATATGAATGATTCTGAGAGACAGCTGCTTCCGACGCAATCGTTGTGTATGGATAGGCGATCGGACTTGCCGGGTGAACAAGATCTTCTTCACGCAGTGCATACAGTTCGCTCTCTTCATAGCCAAGCAGCTGACAGAGTGCAGGGTTAACCTGCGTCCATGTGCCATTTTCAGGCTCAATCACTGCAATCCCTATAGAGGCAGCATGAAAAATATGTTCGTAGATCATTCGGTCATGTCCTGATTGATTAATCACATTAGTCCCCTCCAATAACACCACTTGCCCGGATGCTTCTTTGTCTGATTGCTTGCAAGAATGTATTTGTTGTATTTTCTAATCTATATATCTAGTTTATATGTTTGAGATTATATAATGCAGATTACCCTTTTATGGGTTAACCGAATAGCGCTGTAGCGTCTTTCTTACACGAAATGTAGCTATGCTGAAGATCCGGATAATTTTATTTTCCCACTGGTCAAATAAAGAACATAATGAAAAAGACACCGGCGCTGCCATGTGTGCATCACCAGTGTCTTGCGTATGACCTCACTGCCAGACTGACATGCAGCCCGAGCAGAATAGGTTAGACTTTAAACTTCTTGATTGCCTATTGATTAAGATTCGTTGTTGTCGTTGTACTTTTACCCTGACGCATAGCGCCGGAGATATTACGTACCTGATTCATTACTTTGTCGCGAGCACCTTTGTTACGCATCAGATATACAGCACCCAGTCCAATTGTTGTCCACAGAGCTTTTCTTCCAGTCATGATGTTCTTCCTCCTTAGATGTTCAATTGTTTTGCTTTCTTCTTCGCGTTGTTGCTTAACTACAATTTACCCTTCCCTGTAGAAAGTAAACATGCGCGTTTACATTATTCTATTTCTGTATTCTTTTATTAACGAATAGATACTATCCTGCTCATCATAGCAAAGGGCTTCTCAAATAATCAGATAATCCCCGAATTCCCTCTCCTACTACCCGGTTATGATTCCAGATAAAAAAAGGTCTCATCCACGGCTCGCATAGATTCATCCAGAACTTGCGAGTCTGGGCTTCCCAATAATAGTGCAGCCGTGTACAGTTGCCCACCTGCTCCAAACGAAAGACCCCATACCCTTTTAGATCACCGGAAGCTTGCAGACGGATCAGACAGGGAGCCTGCTTCTCAATAACATGAAAATGAAAAGACAGACTGTACCACAGCTTGGTCTTCATATTCATCAGATACTTGTCTCCAATACCGGCAGGGTGATCTTGGTCGTTCAACTTGTCAAAAGATACACCCTGCCAGCAGTTAATCTGCTCAAAATGACTGATCAGATGCCATACATCCGATATGTCTGCCTCCAGCAGCCAACTGTCTGTAAATTGATACTTGCCCATCCTCAACCCTCCATGCATTCATTCACAGGAATTAGCGGTATATTGTCGTTTCATGGTGAGTGTCTGTTACTTCCGCTTTCAATTGTCTTGCTACGCCATGCACACCTTCGTCCATCACCTTATCGTGGCTCCATATATATACCGGACGCATCGCCCGGTTTGCGACTCTCAGCAGACGATGATGGATGCGAACTTTCCATTCACACCGAAGCATCGTTGATTGTCCATCATCTGTTTTGCTCATAAAGCAGGTACCGATTCCTGATAGTGGTCCTTCTACTTCCAGGGTAAATTGATCAGGTTTTTGTTTGTCTGTGACTTTGAGCAAAATCGAAAGACGAAACAGCATTTTTGTCTTAAACGTACAACGGAACGTATCGCCGATGCCTTCCGGACCGCTTCCCTGTTCCACTTTTTCAAAATTTACGTTATCCCAGAAGTCGATGTTCTCGATATGATCAGCCAGTTCCCATAACTGCTCACGGGGTGTACCGATCGTCCAGCTACTGACAAACAGATAATGGTGTGTCATATCAAATCATGTCCAGTGGTACTTTGTGCGACGGTGCAGCAAAAGCTCCATCCAGCAGATCCAACTGCTCGGAAGTCAGCTCAATCGCGGCAGCCGCTGCATTGCTCTCGGCATGTTCACGGCTGGATGCTTTGGGAATCGCCATAATATTACCACTGCGGATACACCACGCCAGCATAATCTGGAATGGATGCGCTCCCTGCTGCTCGGCAACATCCTGCAGCGCCTGATGGGAAAGCAATTCCCGGCGCAATGTGCCTGCCTGTGCCAGCGGCGAATACGCCATAATTGGCATCTGATGCTCCTCCTGCCATGGCAGTAAATCCAGTTCAGTACCTCGTGAACCAAGATGGTATAACACCTGATTGGTTGCACAATTTTTGCCGTCAGGCAGGCTAAGCAGTGCATTCATATCTTCAACATCCAGATTTGATACACCCCAGCGGCGGATTTTGCCCTGCTGAACCAGCTTCTCCATACCTTCCACCGTATCATGCAAAGGAATCTGACCGCGCCAATGCAGTAAATACAGATCCAGATGATCGGTCCCCAGACGCTTCAGGCTATTCTCACAGCTGTTGACCAGACGCTCACCACCTGCATTATGCGGATATACCTTGGATACGAGGAATACGTTGTCCCGTCGCCCCTGAATCGCTTCGCCGACCAGTGACTCAGATCGTCCTTCGCCATACATTTCTGCCGTATCAATGACTTTCATTCCCAGCTCCAATCCATATTGAAGCGCCTCGATCTCCTCTGCTCTGCGAGCAGAATCATCTCCCATATTCCACGTCCCCTGCCCGATTGCAGGCAGCTGCGTTCCGTCTTTTAATGTAATATAACGTGTATTGTTCATCGGTGGAAGCTCCTCTCGAATTGGCGGTTATCCTACAGTTTATCTTTCTGTGCCTAAAGTGTGATATATGGATTTTGGTAATATACATACGGTACTCCTTATTTACCCATTAACCGATATAGCCTGTTGGAGAACCGTAAGTGCTATTGAATCCAATGTATTTACGTAGAAATAGCAAAAAGACAGAGACTTCATCTATAGAAGTATCTGTCTTAGGGAGGGTATATCATTAGAATAGGCTTATCTGCTGTCGTCCAGGATAGCTACCTGAATATATTCCAAATCGGTTAATCACTGGAGCTGCTTGAACTGTCCGATGAGTCCGAACTACTGCTCGATGAATCGCTGGAGCTATCACTACTGGATGAGTCACTTGAACTGTCGCTGCTGTAGTAATCGCTATCCCCACTCGAAGGATCACTGGCATCGTAATAGTCACTGCTGTAATAGTCGTCATAATAGTATTCGACGTAATCTTCTCCATCCTCGGAATGAACGACTTCGTATCGTCCTCTCCAGCGTGCAACTACAGGATATAAATCAAAAATAGCCTCTTCTGCTTCTACCATTTGCCATGCATGCATTAGAAAAGTATGGTTTTCTTCATGTTCGTCAGTCTGCCATTCGATCCATTCCTTATGCCTATCCATAAAAACTTCACCACATTGAAGTACCATACTAGCCTGAATTAAGTACTCCAGCCTTTGCGGATCATCAACATATTGGTATTTCCCGCGCATCAATTGTGTTTTGAACCAGCGAATCTGTGAATAGCGCAGCTGCTTGCGACTGAACGGCAATACATAGATGGGCAGCAAACAGCTGAATATAGTGATTATCGTCAGTATCACATTCGGGTTGTACATAATACCATATATGATACAGAGGAAACACATACAACCTGCATGGATCAACAGAACATTCCTGGACCAATCCGCCACATATAAAAATATAAGTAACCATCCGAAACCAATAATAATTATGGGCAACATAATCCATACATCTTCTGAGCCGACAAAAACCAGTAAAATACACAGTATCATAGTCGTCAGGCCCCCAAGCAGGACGAACAGTTTTCGGATCCATGTTTTTTCCAGTAGCTTCTTCAGCTTCCATTTACCCTGCAGCTGTTCTCTCCATCCCGCTAGATCTTCATTCAGCTGCCACAACCGTTCCCGATAGAATTGAAGTCGCTCTATATCCTCGGTCTCATTTGGCAAAGGACCAGCAATGTTATGCAGGCGGAACTGGTATCCCTCTTTATTCTGAAATAGCCAATCTACCAAATATTGCTCATCTTCACTTAACTCTGTGTACTCAAATTGCTCTGTCAGTGTAAAGCGAAGCTTCCGTACATCTGTCCAATGCTTGGGATGAAGTGATATTGTAATAAGCTCTTTATTATACAGAGACAGCAATCCAGCAAAGATGGCATTGCGATATACTTTGCCTCGATTATAGATCAGATTAAGCTCTAAAATATCATATTTCTCATAGCTTTGCGGATAAATTCGCCCATACAGATAATAACATCCCTTAATGATCCATATGGACATGCAGGTAAGCAAACTCAACATAATCAGACAGACCATAATCGTCTCGAACCAAACGGACAGCTCCATGAACCTATCCCTCGCTTTCTTCTCTTGACCCATTGTATGTATATTTTGCTTAATGACTATACGTACTTTATCGGCACTATTTTCATGATATGAGATGCACATCAATATTTTTACGTAAATAATTCCTGCTAAAGAGAAATACATCATAGTGCAGATCATGTAATCTGTGTTATTTTACATTCATCAAAAATGATAATCATTCTCAATGAGGAGATGAAATAGTGTATCTCTGTTCTAATATGCAATTAACTTCTATCCCATCTGGTCACTCGGTACGTATTCATTCCCTGGAGAGTCTCGATCTGCTGCTTCGACGGCGGTTGATAGATCTGGGCATACGCGAAGGTACGACGATTTCGATTACCCGTCGTGGTCTCTGGGGAGGGCCGATCATTATCGAATACAAAGGACAATTTATTGGTATCCGTCAGCGCGAAGCCCGTCTGCTGGAGGTTATCGGTTCATGAATACTATTGCCCTGTTCGGCAATCCCAATACCGGCAAAACTTCTCTCTTCAACAAACTGACTCGTTCATATGCGAGTGTAGGCAATTGGGCTGGAGTCACGGTAGAGAAAAAGGTAGGTACCCTGCGCGACAGATCCGCCTTGTTGGTCGATCTGCCCGGTGCCTATTCGCTGCATCCACTCTCGCTAGACGAAGGTGTGACTTCGCGCTTCCTGATCGATGAGCCACCTGCAAGCCTGATCAATATCGTGGATGCTTCGCAGCTGGAGCGTAATCTGTACCTCACTGTGCAGCTGTTGGAATACGGCTGTCCCATGGTCATTGGCCTGAATATGATCGATGTAGCACGCGGCCGGGGAATACTCATCAATGAGCAGCTGCTGGCTGCAGAACTGGGTGTTCCGGTTCTTCCCATTATTGCCCGCTCCGGGCAAGGTACACGTGCCTTACTGCAGCAGCTGACTGATCTTCCTTCCCTCCATGATGGAGCCAAAGCGTCTTTCCGACTGGATTATGGGTCTATCATCGAAGATACGGCGCTGACGCTCGCTGAAGCGATCCAGGCTGCGCTGCCAGAACGTGCACCACAGTATGCACGCTGGGTAGCGCTGCAGCTTATAGAAGGCAATCCGGTAGTGGAACAGTACGCCTATTCCCTACTGCCACCCGAATGGATCCGGCAGCAATTGGAGCTGTGTAGTACACGTCTGACTGCAGATCATGAAGAATCTAAGCCTGCAGAACATCTGCGCCGAATCCGCACACAGTGGATCACTCATCTGTACAATCTGACAGCAGACCATAGCCGCTCTGGCAACCGGACACTCACCGAGAAGGTCGATGCCGTATTCACCCACCCGCTGTTCGGTATTCCCATCTTTCTGTTGATGATGTTTGCCATTTTCAAATTAACCTTTGACTGGGCAGGAAATCTACTGGCTGACCAGATCGATGCGCTGATAGCCGGTCCGGTTAGCAGTGGTGCCACTTCCCTCCTCCAGCTGCTCGGTGCTTCGGCATTTACACAAGGGTTGATCGTTGACGGAATTATTGCCGGTGTAGGTGGAGTTCTCGTGTTCATGCCGCAGATTGCGATCTTGTTCCTGATGATCTCGCTGGTCGAAGACTCGGGTTATATGGCTCGGATCACCCTGCTGATGGACCGGATGATGGAATATGTCGGCTTGAATGGTAAAGCCTTTATCCCGTTTATTATTGGGTTTGGCTGCAATGTTCCTGCAGTAATGGCTGCCCGTGCAATTGAACAGCGACGGGAGCGTCTATTGACTATTCTGCTCGTACCGTTAATGTCCTGTTCTGCACGGCTGCCAGTCTATACGCTGTTTGCCGGTGTATTTTTCGCCCGTCATCAGGCAGTGGTCGTTATGATCCTGTATCTACTTGGTATGGTCGTCGCGCTGGGACTGGCGAGACTTCTATCGAACAGCCCACTGTTTGCCAGAGAAAAGTCATTTTTTCTGGTGGAGTTGCCACCTTACCGTGTTCCGCAGCCGCTATCTCTTTTCCGTAACACCTGGGAAAAGGTCAAAGGTTTCCTGCACAAGGCAGGTACGATCATCCTCGCCGGCTCCGTTGCGATCTGGCTGTTGTCCCATCTGGGTATGCAGGGATATGGAATAGATATGGATCATAGCTTTTTGGCTGCGATTGGCGGGGTGTTCGCCCCTCTGCTGGACCCGGTCGGATTCGGTACATGGCAGGCCGTTGCTGCACTGCTGACCGGCTTTATGGCCAAGGAAGTCGTTGTATCTACTATGAATATTATTTATCATGCGCCTACGATGGAGGGTCTGGGCTTACAGCTGGGCAGCGCATTTACAGCCCTGCAGGCATTTAGTTTTATGGTGTTTGTGCTGCTGTATACGCCCTGTCTCGCTACAGTCAGCGTTATTCGCAAAGAAACACAATCCTGGAAATGGGCCGGCTTCTCTATCCTGTATGCCGTACTGATCGCTTATGTGCTGGCTCTGCTGATTTATCAATTGGGCCGGCTGATTGGATATGTATGATACTTCTGGCTGCTGTTAACTGCTCATCTATTCAAAATGAAAAGAGGTTCTGTGCATGATCAACTGGATTCTGCTGCCCATTATCCTGCTATATGCCGGATGGATGTTTTACCGATTCTGGCAAAAAAGTAAACAAGGTGTCTGTACTAGCTGCCCTGCAGCACGAACCTGTGCAGGCTGCTGTACCACTGAATCTTCTGCGATAGCCAAACCGGATCCGACCAGTACCCAAGTAAGATGATTCATAGGTTAGGATACCATATCGTCCGGATTACGGTAGGGAGCAGTTCGTATCTACCTAACCGAATACGTCATAGCAAATAAAACAGGCTATAGATCATCATGCATCATGATCTACAGCCTGTTTATATATTTTCTGCTTTGTTTGTATATCCGCTCATTCTTGTATCGTATCCGTTATGACAAACAACGCTGATATACCGAACTAATTTGAGAAGGAGAAAACCATTCCTGTCCCTCAAATCGTCCTGCCGGATTACTTGATTCGGCGTTCACCGTCATACGTAGCAATCATCTGATACAGATCCGGACGACGGTCGCGGAAAATTCCCCACTCCAGACGCTGGGTCTCCAGCAGATCCAGATCGAATTCGGCTACCAGTACACCTTCACTGCTGCGATCCGCTTCCTGTACTTTATTGCCCTGCGGTCCGGCGATAAAGGAAGAACCGTAGAAGTTGATCGAAGAATCTTCGTCTTCTTCTTTGCCAATGCGGTTGGAGGCAATCACCGGAATCAGGTTGGCACCTGCATGACCGAGCATGCATGCCTGCCAGTGATCTTTGGAATCAATCGACGTATCCTGCGGCTCTGAACCGATCGCTGTCGGGTAAAATAGCAGTTCTGCACCCATCAGTGCCATGCAGCGTGCAGCTTCCGGATACCATTGATCCCAACAGATACCTACGCCGATTTTGGCATATTTGGTATCCCAGACCTGGAACCCGGTATCTCCCGGATTAAAGTAGAATTTCTCTTCATAACCCGGACCATCCGGAATATGACTTTTGCGATAACGTCCCAGAATCTCGCCGTCTGCATCGATCACAGCCAGAGAGTTATAGCGCGCATAGTTTTTCTTTTCATAAAAACTGATTGGCAGTACAACATCCAGTTCTTTGGCTACTGCACGGAAATGATTGATCGCTTTGTTGTGCTCCAGCTCGGTAGCATACTGGTAATACTCTGCTTTTTCCTTTTGGCAGAAGTACGGCGTCTCAAACAGCTCCTGCAGCAGAATAATCTGCGCACCCTGTGCTGCTGCTTCGCGTACGAGGCGGTCTGCTTTGCGGATGTTCTCGTCGATATCCCAGGAACAGCTCATTTGTGTAGCTGCTACTTTTACATTTCTCATGATATGGGGTTCATCCTTTCCGGAATGGATTTGCGTTCGTAACCTGCTGTCTTTGGTATAACCTTACCGCTGACTGCTATTTATACAGCTGTTGCTTCTATATATACCGTTACATTTGTCTATAATTAGTAATAAATATCTGCCGGCGCTTACTTGCCTGCAGGAATCTGCTGGGTGGTACAGTGCACATTACCGCCTTCGCGGATAACTGCCATTCCGTCAATCGTGCGAATCTTGCGATCCGGGAAAGTCTGCTGCAGTACTTCGATCGCATTACGGTCTGCTTGTTCAGCGGTACCACCGAATACCGGCAGAATAATACCGCCATTTACAAAGTAGAAATTCAGATAGCTCAGTGTCAGACGCTGCTCGCCATACATGACCAGCGGTGGCTGTTCGATCTGGATCACTTCCAGCTTGCGTCCACGTGCGTCGGTCGCATCGGCGAGAATACGCAGATTCTCCTGGGTAATCTCATAATTATCATCGGCAGGATCATTGCACACTTGAAGAATGACTTTACCCGGCGCAGCAAAACAAGCGACATTGTCAACATGACCATCGGTCTCGTCACCAGCCAGACCGCGATTCAGCCAGATAATCTGCTCTACATTGGTGAAATCCTTAACATGCTGTTCAATCTGTTCACGGGACAGCTGCGGATTGCGGTTGGTATTCAACAGACATTCTTCGGTCGTCAACATCGTGCCTTCACCATCTACATGGATCGATCCACCTTCGAGCACCAGTGGCGCATCAAATTGACGCAGACCGAGATGCTTCAGTACAGCCGGTGCGACAGCATCATCCAGATCCCATGGCTCGTACTTCCCACCCCAGGCGTTGAATCCCCAGTTGATACCGGCACGTTCACCAGCTTCATTCATAACAATGGTTGGTCCGTTATCACGCAGCCATGCATCGTTATGCTCCAATGGCAGGAAGTCTACGGCTTGTCCCTGGAACAGAGCTTCTACTTTCTCCAGATCATCGGGATTCACGACCAGCGTCACCGGTTCAAACTCGGCAATCGCGCTGACCAGCTCCTGATAGCCTTTGCATACATTCTCGTAATCCTCCGGATATACCATGGAATCCTGTACAGGCCAGGATAATAGGGTACGTTCATGCGCTGTCCACTCGGCAGGCATCTTATATTGCAAATCAATTGGTTTCATTCGTATTCGTCACCTTATTCATATGGTATAGGTCATGCCTTCCGATCAACTGCTCATCGGCTGTATACGCCAAACAATTGGAACAAACTATATCATACAATACCTGTACACGTTGTAAAGTGATTTGCGTAAATTTTATGTAAAGGATTATACTTTCTGGACACAAACAAAAAACCACCCTACCGGAGCCTGTTCAGATGCTCTCAATAAAGTGGCACGTTCATATAATCCTATGTGCTTGTGCTATTATTTCTTTTTAGCGGCTTTACCCTTACTGGAATATGCATAATCCAGAACAGGCAATTCTTTTTGTCCTCGGGTCATAGGTGACTTGCACTGTGAGCAAACCGGCTCTTCGGCAAGCGCATAATCATTACGCATCCAACCGTTGCACTCCGAATCCGTGCATACCCAGATATCAGTCATTTCTGTAGGAATCTCTTGCAATGGATTTTTCCGTGAATAGTACATGTAGTCCCCTCCCAGAGCGTGATCAATATTTCGCTAGTATTTGCGGCCATCTATTCAATGTTCACTGAGTACTACCGATAAAGAATATAACAACAGTAAAAAATACCGTATCATCCAGCTCATGGAAATACATGGGCTTGCTTAATAAAAAAACACCCTTAACAAACGTTAAGGGCGTCTCTTAGCTGAATTACAGTTTTACAACGTTTTCAGCTTGTGGTCCACGGTTTCCTTCAACTACGTTGAATTCTACGCGTTGGCCTTCGTCCAAAGTTTTGAAGCCGTCACCTTGGATAGCGGAGAAGTGAACGAATACATCGTTGCCACCTTCAACCTCGATAAAACCAAAACCTTTTTCTGCGTTAAACCATTTTACTGTACCTGTTTGCATGTGGAATACCTCCAAAATTAAATTTACATGACCTTCTTTATTCAGAGGAAAATACATCCGATAAAATAGAAAAATCACATATTGTACAAGGTTATAAACCTTCAAAATAATAACCCTCTACAATATGTGAGTTCAGGTCACGATTTCGATATTCTTATTATAACCCATAACCTGAAGAAAAACAATGACTATAAGGTAATTTTTGTAATTTTATTTTTTTTGTCTTTAATCGTACTTCAAATGCTGCAATATCAAGGTATTGACGCGCGTTGGATCTTCATGGTGCAGCCAGTGTGTGCAGTGGTCCAAATGGATCAATTCTCCATTTTCACATTTACGGATACTCAGGTCGGACATTTCTTTGCTCAGTGCCTGATCATTGGAACCCCAGATCATGCGTGTAGGAACAGTAATCATCGCTGTATCCGAAATCTCGGGTCTTTTTTGCATGAGGGCACGATACCAGTTAAGCATCGCTGTATCTGCTCCAGGCTGTGACCAAGCTTCACGATACAGATAAAGCTCCTCTTCGGAAAAGGCTCCTTCGTTGGCAGACTGTTGCAGCATACCGGTCAGACGCTTCCAATCTTTGGACGCCAGAATTTTCTCGGGCAGATCAGGAATCTGGAAAAAGAATACATAAGCACTCTTCATCATCTGTTTGGCATGGCTTTTCAAAAAGTCCATCATTACTGCTGGGTGAGGTACATTCATAATCACCTGTCGACGGATCAGCTCCGGATAACGCTCCGACAATCTCCACAGTACGATCGCTCCCCAGTCATGACCTACCATATCTACCTGGGCATGTCCGGACGATTGGATCAGACCGGCAATATCATCCACCAGTACATCCAGTGTATAGGATTCGATCCCCTGCGGCTTGTCACTGAGATTATATCCGCGTTGGTCGGGAGCCCATACCCGGTATCCTTCGGCTACCAGTGCTTCAATCTGATTCATCCAGCCATGCCAGAACTCGGGGAATCCATGCAGCAGAATAACAAGCGGTCCATCCATCGGACCTGCCTGCGCTACATGCAGATTGATCCCGTTCGTAGCTATTGTATGATGTTCAATCTCCAGCGGTGTCGTAAAAGTAGTCATGATCTGCGCCTCCTGTAGTGAATATTGGATGTTATGTGCATTAGTGAAAAAGAATCGTCTCTTTATTAACTCGTCTTTCTATATTTAACACGTATGACCAAAGTGAAACCCGGCCTGCTGTATTTTGATTATTTACGAATCTTTCCTTCTATATAATGCGTTAGCGGAGAGAGTCGTCTTTTTAGCGATTTTCTTAGTAGGCTTTTTCTTGGGAGGCTGTTATGAAATATACTTTTTATTTGAGCAATGATTGGTAATGCTTGCCTTTTAATCTGCCTGAGTAATGATCTATAATAATTAGGTTAACGTGCAATCTACATTCGAATCCGGCAGTATGGTGATTTTATGAAATTTCTAGAGCTTCCCCATAATTATCCCGAACAACTGGGCAACCAGTCTAAATGGATCAGCAAGTTTATCCGTTCCTACTGGCTTGTCGTTTTCGTTCATACTATCGCCCAGTTAGGGTGTTTTTTATTTTTGTATTATCCAATAAGCAAATATGACTTCTATATTAATACTTTGCTGGTTCCTGCCGTATTAATGAGCGGTATGATTATCTGGACGCATTGGATTCACAGGCAGCAGCCGCATTTCATCTTTTATGCCATGTCTATTACAAGCACATTTATTACATGGGTAATTATTTATCTCAATTATGATGTTCGCATTATTCCTGCGCTTTGTCTGATGCCCATATTCTCTTCCGTCATTTTCTTTAGAAAACGACTGCTGTGGTTTTCTTCTATTCTGCAAATGGTGACGTTTGTAACTCTATATCTGAGTGACGCACACTTCCGTGATTTCCTATCCTCTTTTGACGCTGTCGCTACTCCTTCATTTATTCTTGCAGGTACGGTTATTGCCCATATTATTCTTATTAGCGGCCGCGAGCTGATGGTTGATCTGCAGCAGACGATGCAGGCCAAGCAGGAGCTGATCGTTCGCAATGCGATTATGAGCAAGCTCTCCAAGACAGATGGATTGACCAACTTGTACAATCAGATTTCGTTTCGCGATTATTATGATACAGCCTTTAATTACGCCAGCCAGGGTTCCTGCCTGCATCTGGCTCTGCTGGATATAGATAATTTCAAGCAGATTAATGATACGTACGGACATCGTGTCGGGGATATGGTACTCGGCATTATATCCCAGGTCATACAGCAGTATATCTCTTCCAGCGATATTGCTGCCCGGTATGGCGGTGAAGAATTTGCACTGCTGATTCTGGACAAAAACTTCGATGAAGCCTATGAGCTGGTCGAGAGTATACGCAGTCACCTGTCCGGACTGCGCTGGAAAGAGCTAAATAATCAGACAGTAACCGTAAGTATTGGTCTGCACAGCTGTGAGCCGGGTCTCACCAAAGAAGACCTGTTTGAAAGAGTGGACAGTTATCTGTATCAGGCCAAACGTTCCGGCAAAAACAAAATTGTCACTGCACTTCATATCGCTTGATAGATCCAGATCGTCCGAAGAGTAAGCATGCATGTGGCTGAGAATTACAACCAAGAACTACAGATCAATTATCGACGATCTGAATAAATAACAAGCACGTAGGCGAATAATCTGCCTACGTGCTTGTTTGAATTAAAGCGTTATGATCAGCGATAGATATTGACCGCTTGATTACTGGAAACCTACAACCGGATGAGGTACATAAGGTTCTTCCAGCTGGCGAATCTCTTCTTCGGTCAATTGGATATTCAGTGCAGCAACTGCATCTTCCAGATGATTCAATTTGGTTGCGCCAACGATGGGTGCAGAGATCGGTTCTTTTTGCAGTACCCAGGCCAGAGCGATCTGCGCGCGCGGAACTCCCCGCTGCTCGGCAATCTGTGCGACGCGCTCTACTACCTGACGATCGGCATCTGCTGTATTCGCATATAATCCCTGCCCAAATGTATCACTTTCAGAGCGGGCAGTCTCTGCTTCCCAATCGCGGGTCAATCTGCCTCGTGCCAGTGGGCTCCATGGAATCACACCGATTCCTTCTGCTTTACAGAGCGGCAGCATCTCCCTTTCTTCTTCCCGGTACAGCAGATTCACATAATTCTGCATCGATACAAAGGAAGCCCAACCTTTACTTTTGGAAATATCCAGCGCCTTCATAAACTGCCATGCATACATGGAAGAAGCGCCAATATAACGGGCTTTGCCGGCACGTACAACATCATTGAGCGCTTCCAGTGTCTCTTCGATCGGTGTATTCGGGTCCCAGCGGTGAATCTGATACAGATCCACATAGTCTGTTCCGAGCCGCTTGAGACTGTTATCAATCTCCGTCATAATCACCTTACGGGATAATCCGCCGCCATTGGGGCCGGAGCGCATTTTACCATGAACTTTGGTGGCAATTACCACTTCATCACGATTGGCAAAATCCCGTAGAGCACGACCTACAATCTCTTCACTCGTACCATCCGAGTACACATTGGCTGTATCAAAAAAGTTGATCCCTGCATCCAGCGCCTGCCGGATAAAAGGTCGACTCTCTTCTTCATTCAATGTCCACGGATGAGGTCCACGATCCGGTATTCCATAGCTCATACATCCCAGGCAAATCCGGGATACATCCAGCCCTGTACGTCCAAGCTTCACATAGTCCATTGCACTGCCTCTTTCCGCCATCTTCGGCATAGAATAGGATGGTTCCTCTTTCATCTTACCCCTTTTACCCGGATGTCCGTCAAATTCGTATATCGGATTCGTATAAAGTTCGCATACATGAACTGGTTATACGCCATCCTCTTCAGCAGCATGATACACCAGCTGATAGAATACAGCAGACCCCTGCGGCAAGAGACAGATCAGCATATCTGAAGCCGTATATCCAAAAAGCAAAAAGCCCTTTCCGGTGATCACACCGAAAAGGGCTTTGAGAATAGACAAAATCATGTTCTGCCGAACAGCTATCCAATGAATTATTGGATATTCAGCTGTGCTTCACGGGAAGCAGTGGACAGTGCATTCACAGTCGCATCACGTCCATTGGCTACCGACAGGACAAATGCCTTGTAGGCTACGCCCTGACGAATCGAAGCACCATTTACATCCACATTGGATGTGCTGAATGCCCATTCGCTATACGTAGAGCCGGTTACTGTCTGAGAACGGGAACCGCTCAGACGGTTGGCATCCGCCAGGGTGAAGCTATCCGCATTGGCGGAAGGCACCAGCATGATCGCGTAGGAACCAATAGCCGAGCTGTCAGATGGACGATTAAAGTTAACACGGATCGCTCCAGCATTATTATCGGCCGTAGCCGTTACATTGGTCGGCGCTGCCACGTTCTTGTTAGTAATTACAAAATCATTGGAAGCGCTGGAAAGTGCATTCACTGAACGAACCGAACCATCTGCTACCGTGAGTACAAACACGCGATAGCTCACATTTTTATTAATTGCATTGCCATTGTAGTCCTTGGCACCTGCAGGCAATGCCTGGGTAACTTTGGACGCGGTTTTGGCGACACGCGTATAGTTGGCAGAAGATACAGAATTGGCTGCGCTCAGCGTAAATCCGCTGCTCTGATCATTACGCACCACGATCATCCGGTATTCAGAAATGCCGGTATCATTGGCAGGCGTAAAGCTCACTGTGATATCGGACGGATTGCTGTTCGCGCTGCTGTTGCTGGTCGTCAGGCTATTCACTACAGAGGCTGCTGTACTGCCGCCCAGTGTAATGGTACTCGAAGCGGAAGACAGGGAATACGTATCCGAGGCATCACCGGAACCTACGCTCAGGACGAACACACGATAAGCTACTCCGTTTTTGACCAGATCGCCATCGACATCACGCGCTCCGGAAGCCAGTACAATAACACGATTGGAGCCGTTTTTGCTGACCGAGGTGTAATTGGAGCTGGATACCTTTTGAGCCTTGGTCTGGGTAAAGTTACTGGAGTCGCCGGATTTGACGACCAGAATACGATACTGGCTGACCAGATTTTCATCGCCGGATTTATTAAAGGAAACCTGCAGATCGCGTCCATCTCCATAATCGCTCACATCACTGACGCTGACACCATTGGTGCTGCCTACCGTTTTACTGCTTGATGTAAGTGTGATGGTCGAAGAAGCGGATGATAATGAATTGCTGTATGAACCTGTTCCTCTGGACATTACGAATATACGGTAGGAGACATCATTTTTGATATTGTCACCATTGTTATCCTTGAGCGAAGAAGACAGGGTAACTTCACGATCGCTGCCTGTTTTGGATACATCCATATAACGACTGGAATTCAGCGCACTCGCTTTTTCCAGATCAAAGTCGCCGGAGTTCGTACTGCGGACAACGAAGACACGATAGCCGCTGATTCTGGACTCATTGGAGATTTTGTCAAAGGAAACCTGCAGATCGCGCGCATCCCCATTATTGCCTACATCGGTAACTTTGGTAATGGATGGTGCATCGACCGCTTTGCCCAGTGTCAGCGAGTTGGAAGCTGCAGACAAGCCAAGGGTATCGCCGCCGCTGCTTACTGCCGTAACAAATACAGTATAGGAGATGCCTTCGGCTATTATTTTGCCATTGGTATCACGTGTGGAAGACTTGAGACGTACCGTATGATTGGAACCATCCTTGGTGACGCTGGTATAGTTGTCGCTGTTTACTTTGCCTGCTTCGGACAGGTTGAAGCTGCTTGCATTGCTGGAAGGAACGACAAAGATGCGGTAAGCGGATACTTTGCTCTCATCCGATACTTTATTGAATGATACAGACAGATCGCGTCCGTCTGCGTTATCCGCTACATCACTTGCTTTCACTTCTCCTGGTGTAGCGGATGCAGATACCGTACTACCCAGATTGGTGATTGTCTGGGCCATAGTCAATGCACTGGTATAGCCAGGATTGCCGACAGCCAGTACATAGACGCGGTAGCTGACATTTTTCTGGATCAGGGCACCATCCGTATCCCGTGATTGCGGCAGCAGGGTAATGGTGTAATTGCTGCTGCCTTTCGGTACGATCTGGTAATTGGCTGCAGGCACATTCTGTGCAGATGCCAGGTTAAAAGAATTGATATTGCCGGATTTGACGACCAGAATACGATACTGGCTGACGGCCGACGCACTTGCAGATCCCGGGAAAGCGACCTGCAGATCACTGCCATTACCCTGCTGACCGATGACACTGGCATTGACATAGGCTACAGGCGATACCGAACCTGTCGATGGTGTAGTCGTAATTGGAGTCGTTCCTTTGCTTGTTGTAATACTGACGGTCTGTGTGGCCTTATTCCAGCCAACTTTGCTGCCCATTGCTTCGGTTACGAACCGCAGTGGAACCATTACTCTGCCTTTGATCACTTTGGCCGGCACATCCATGGCGGTCAATTTGTCATTGATTGTGGCGCGGGTAGAACCCACAGGCAGTACAACAGTAGTCGTTCCTTTGACGGCTGTAACGGTTTTGGTGCTTTGTTTCCACAGTACTTTGGCGTCCAGTGCTTCAAAAACGCCACGCAGCGGAACCATTGTCCGTGATCCGGACATAACCGGTGCCTGATCGGTAACCAGCGGTACGCCATTCACGGTAATCTGGATCGGTTTTGCCGCTTCTGCAGATGGTGTATGTAACCCTCCACTAACTACTAGTGTTGCTGCCAACAACGCTGAACTGATTTGCTTTTTCACTTTGTCATCCCCTTGTCCCCTGATTAACTGTACTTGTTCCATTATCCCTGTCTATTAGACAGCCCCTATGCGGATAAAGTTACACGCCCGTTTATATTTTTATAGGCACGGGCAGCCGTTTTTGTATGATCCATGATGTCGTATAACTTGAAATTCCCAACATTGTATCACCTGGATTATGGAAATTATTCCTTTTTGTTTATTCCAGACTCTATGTACGTTACCATCTAATAAATGGCTGAACAACTCGATAATTGTTACAAATGGCAACAATTTATTCATTATCGGAACAAGCCATGTATTTGTTTACAGGTTATGACAAGGAGGGAATTTGAGTATGCCAACAGGACGCTTTGGCAAAAAGCGTCTGAGACGGCAGTATCTGAAGAAAATCCGGCTGTGATGCCGGGCGGATATTTGTTCTGTATTTTATTTACGCAGATCCTTGTTTTTGTCGCGGCTCATATTCATATTAAGAATATCTCCGGTCAGGCCGGTGCTCCGCAGCCACAAATACGTAACCAGCGTCAGTCCGAAGATCAGACCGAGGGCTCCTGCATAACCCCACTTCCATTCCAGCTCGGGCATGTTTTTGAAATTCATTCCCCATATAGCACCCAGGGCTGTCATCGGCGTCAGCAGTACCGTAAATACGGTCAGTGTCTTCATAATCGTATTGGAGCGGTAATTGGCAATATTATCGTCCACTTTGAGCAGGGAATCGATCTCGTGTTCATAATTTTGCTGAAGCATACGAATACGTTTGAGATAGATGCTCAGGATCCGGTAGGTCTCCGAATGATCGATAATCTCCGGAAAGGTCTCTTCCACTCCATATTCAATCTCGCGAAGCGCTACAGTATGCAGATTCCAGCGGGTCAGCTGATTACGAAGATCGATAATTTCGCGCAGCAGTCGGCTGCCGTTACTTTTTCTCATGCGTTCTTCAATATCCGTCAGATCCATTTCGATCTCGTCCATACGTGCAAACAAAGCTCTAATAAAGGAATTCATAATAAACAGAAAGCCCTCTACCGGTCTGGACAGACCCGTGATGTGCCGATCCCATTCCTCGGGCTCCACCTGATGCACCAGCCAGCTCATATCGCCTACGGTTACCAGCTTGTCACCGGCAATATAATAATGGAGCAGCCAGCTGTCCTGAGGCTCATCTGTCAGCTTGACAGTGAGTGTACCGCTCATCGTATGAGTCCCCTCCAGATGAGAGCTTGTAGAGATATGATTATGGCGGCACATCAGACTCTCTGATGCCCATCTCCGGATACGTTCATCGAAATCAGGATGTTCGATCAAACGGCTGCTATCCTGCTGACGAAACCATGTCCAGTCATGCTCCGATGGAATAACTTCAGCTTGTATCATGATATCATTTCCCTTCCTGCAACTTCCCTTACTTTCATTACCCCGAACAGACAGCAAGTGATTGATCTTTGGCTATATCCTTTTTCTACTTATCTTTTCCCAGTTGCCGGATTTCCGTAAGCTGTATGCGGGTATGTATATAGATGGTAGTCCACAATCATATATTGTGCAATTGAGATTATAGAACTCCAAAATAAACTTAAAATAGAAATCACTCTTACGCTGGAATAGGAGAACCGTCATGAAGAAAATTATGAAACCGGAATTCTGGAAAGAAAGCGTCATTTACGAGATTTATCCGCGCAGCTTCAAAGATAGCAATAATGATGGAATCGGTGATATTCCCGGCATCCTGTCCCGCCTGGATTATCTGCAGGATCTGGGAGTGGATATTCTCTGGCTTACACCTGTCTATCCGACCAGTAACGCCGATTATGGTTATGATATTACCGACTATTACGATATTAATCCCGAGTATGGCTCGCTGGAAGAATGGAAACAGCTACTGCATGAAATTCATCAGCGCGATATGAGACTGATTATGGATCTGGTCATCAATCATACTTCGGATGAGCATCCGTGGTTCCAGGAGTCCCGTTCCTCCAGGGATAATCCGTACCGCGACTATTACTTCTGGCGAGACCCGGCACCGGATGGAGGCCCGCCAAATAACTGGACATCGTTTCTCGGAGATTCCATGTGGCAGATGGACGAGCAGACCGGACAGTATTACCTGCACTCTTATGGAACCAAGCAGCCGGATCTGAATTGGGATAATCCAAGCGTCCGTCAGGATATGCATAAAGCCATGCGATACTGGCTGGATCTGGGCATTGATGGTTACCGGATCGATGCCGTCAACTCTATCTCCAAAGATACCCGTTTTCCGGATGCCAAGGACACAGATAACATGCAGGCTAACTCCTCGGAATTTTACAAAAACGGCCCTCATATTCACGAATATCTGCATGAAATGTACAAGGAAGTCTTCTCGCACTATGATATTTTCACAACCGGCGAAGCTTCGGATGTCACGCTGGACGACGTCAAAGCCTACAGCAACCCTGCACGGGAAGAACTGAATATTATTCTGATGATCGAAGCTTCCAAAATATGCGATGATCCGCAGGACATGTGGAAAAGCAAACCGTGGGAACTGCATGAGCTCAAGGAAATTATAGCCAAGTGGCAAAAAGATCTGTACGGCGAAGGCTGGATGGGCATCTATCTTAGCAATCATGATCATCCCCGCTTGGTCTCGTACCTGGGTGACGAAGGCGAATACCGGGAAGAATCCGCGAAAATGCTGGGCATTTTCCTGCTGACACTGCGCGGTACACCGCATATTTATCAGGGAGACGAGATTGGAATGACCAATGCTACACATATGCATACTATCGATGATGTTACCGAGCAGCAAGCGCAGGTATATTACAGAAAAATGGTGGAACAGTACAATGAAGATCCCGAAGTCATTATGGAGCGTATCCGTAACAAGGCACGGGATAATGCACGTACCCCGATGCAATGGGATAACAGTGAACATGCTGGATTCTCCGAGCATACGCCCTGGATTCCGGCCAATCCGAATGCTGCCGAGATCAATGTACAGGCCAATCAGGATAATCCTGACTCTATTCTGCACCTGTATCGCAAACTGATCCATATTCGCAAGGAAAGCTCTGCTCTTATGTATGGCAAATATGATTGCATCATTTCGGAGCACAAGCAGATTTTTGCTTATACCCGGGAATGGGATGATGAACATTGGATGATTATCCTGAACTTCTCGCGTTCTGAAGCGGAAGTGCAGCTGGATCAGCATCTGGCGGATCGACTGAAAAATGCCGAGCTGATTATCGGCACTCATGGTACTCATTCTGAGCAGATTGCCGAGGATGCAAGAGAGCATCGTACCGTAACCTTGCAGCCGTATGAATCCCTGGTCTTCCGCGGCCTATCCATTCTGGATAGCTAGTCTGCGCAGTTACGATATTCCTGCTGATATCCCTTCTATCTGAAGGATCCTTATCACAATTGGAATATTCCAGTTCAAGAACCTGTCTGCTTCGGTAATGGCAGGTTTTTCGGCTGCATCTATCAGAGTTTTATCATCCATAAAATAACAAAAGGCATTCCATCATCGACATGGAATGCCTTTTGCTATGAAGATTTATTGGAATTACCTACTGCACCCTGATGAGAAATCATTGTTCTGGGCATCCGTTTTCTTTATCAAGTAAAGTCTGTCATTAAACAACCAACAGCTGAATTACAGTCAGGATCAGACCAACGATAAATCCGCAGATTGCGCCGTTTACACGAATCCACTGCAGATCATTACCGACTTTCTCTTCCAGCATATGCACCAGTGTATCATTGTCCATCTGATCCAGATTTTCTTTGACCAGCTGACCAAGACGATAATGGTTGCGTCCGACTACACCGATAATTCCTTGCAGCAAGCGTTCTTCCCAGGCATTGATTTTCTCCTGGTCCTTGCTCAGGTCACGGATAATCGAGCGGTACATAATGAACAAATGACGTCCACCGCTGTCACGCTCACGCTCCAGCATACCGACGATCATACCGCGCAGTTCTTCCAGACGCTCCATCATGAACACGTTAGCTGCCTCGCCTTCAAGCGTAGCCCGTGTCCAATCCTTGATCCGGTCCCAATTGTTCTCTTCATCCACGACCTGGAATAGCTGTACCCGCACCTCACGCAAAATGGATTCACGGTACTCGCTATCCTCCTGCTGCAGATTAGATACCGTCGACAGCAGAATATTTTGCAAAATGCCGCCCAGGCTCTCTGCATTCATCATGCCGGCAAACGCCTGGAAAGCAAAACCTTTGAGACCGCCCAGGTTGATATTTTCCAGTTGCTCACTGGCAATTTCACCGAGTTTGTCCCGACTTGCCGGGCGCAGTGCCCATTCATGCACCTGGGTCAGGATATGGTCTAGCGCTTTCTCGTCATAACGTTCGTTTAGCGCATGGGTAAGTACCTTGTTGCCTGCTGCCTGAAGATCGGCTTTTTGGGCATAATCAGCCAGTCCGGAAGCGATAAAACGTGATACCGGCTCTAGCGGAATACGGCTGATCGGCGGAATCACCAGATCGATCAGTTCGCGCCGGATGGTCTTTTTGCCCAGCTGACGCGTAATCGCAGATACCGCGAACGGGAATAATTTGAAATGACGAAGCTTCGCCTCGATACTCTCTTTGTTCAATAACTCATTCTCCATCGCCGAGATCAGCGAGCGGATAATCTTGTCCCGGTTACGTGTTAACAGGGATGTATGCGGAATAGGCAGGCCCAGCGGATGACGGAACAGTGCAGTAACCGCGAACCAGTCCGCAATTCCTCCGACAAGTCCCGCTTCAAAGCCTCCCTGAATAATCTTGACCAGCAGGGTGTCCGGCAAAAACAGTGTGATGATAAATCCAACTGCCATCACCGCCAGTGATATCCCCGCCAAATATCTGGAATTCATAGACTTCCTCCTTCAACGCTTCATCCAGAACATGGATTCAATAGTAATAATATCTTGTGCTCAGGTTTATTCAGTATAGCATACAAAGCACAGCATATCATTTCACTAAAAGGAGAAACGAAGCCATTTATTTCGTTGCTATCAACCCGTTTTGGCGCGATCCCCATTGGCTTCGACCGGCAGGTTCACGGTAACTCTGCCCCCACCAGTGATAAGATCGTTTTGCAGCTGCAGCGTCCCCTGATGCAGCTTGATGACATATTCGGCAAATGTTAATCCCATACCATAATGACCGCTCGTTGTCCGGCTCTTATCTCCCCGATAAAATAGCTCAGTGGCTTTCTCCAACGCTTCTGCAGTAAATCCGGGGCCCCTGTCCGTGATAATAATGGACAACTGCTGGCATTTGCAGTGAATCTCAAGCTCCATGCTGGCTCCCTCGGGCGTATGATCCAGTGCATTGGCTATAATGTTCATCAAGGCTCTATGTAGCAGCTGAGGGTCCAGATAAACGATCGCTTCGGAGCACTCTATTTGCTGTTGGATGCTGATATCCTTGCAGCCTGCATAGGCCCTGGTATTGCTGAGTACTTCTTCAATCCATTCGCTCAGCGGTACCTCTTCTTTACTCAGGGTCAGCCTGCTTTCTGTTTTGGACATCAGAATCAGCATACGTACATGCTGCTCTATTTTCTCTCCTGCACCCAGAATATAATTAGTGTACATCTGCTGTTCTTCATCCTGCTCGGATAAGGAAAGCAGCTCGGCATTCCCTTTAATAATCGTTACTGGAATCTTGATATCATGAGCAAGCGCGGCAATTTGCTCCTGCTTGGTTTTTTCCGTTTTCCACTGGTTCTCCAGCGATTGCTTTAGTGCATCTCTCATCTCGATCAATGATTGAGCGACATCATCAAACTCCTGGATGCCTGATTTCTTTTCTGTAAAGTCCAGATCCTGATTTTGGATATGATGTGTAATCCGGGTTAATGCTTTGAGGCTATTCCTGAAGCGGTTGGCGAATATCGTTGTGATTGTAAAAGAAACAACAATGATGGTCACGATCAGCAGTATGACCCCGGTAAGCTCATAATTCGGCAGATGTGCTCGCAAATAAGGCGAACTAAACTGCGGTCGCAAATCGGATTGCAATATACAGTAGTCGTTTTTTCGCTCAATAAGAGTGTATACTTTTTGGCCATAATAGGCTGGAGACTGTCCATTAACGATCTGGCTGGCCAGTTTGATCTCCGTATCATCCATATTACCGTATAGGGGTGCTCGATCTTGCTTGCTCAGCACGACGTATTTGGAGCCTGACGGAAGCATATCTTCATTTATCCATGCGGCAGCCTGAATCAAATGCTGTCCCTGCTTGATCAGTTGCTCGTTATAATTGGCGGGCAGTACCCAACCCGCTTTGATAGCAAGAGACGTTGTTGCCAGATAAAGTCCAAAAACGATAAGACAGCTTACCCCAAGCGAAATCAGATATTTAAACAGTTCACGACGCAGCGTGGTTTTTCTCTTATGTATAGTTATTGCCACCGGTAACCTACACCCCAAACGGTCGTAATCGGCATAACATCATGCTCTTTGCATTTTTTACGGATGGAACGAATAAATTCCGTAATGGTGGAATATAGCGCATGACCATCCATACCGTACACTTCGTCATAGATTTCTTCCCTGGTAAATACCCGGTTGCGATTGCGAGCCAGATATTCGCATATTTTATATTCATTCTTGGTCAGGTAAAGCTGAGTATCCCCGACCCAAATCTGCTTCATGTCAAAATCAAACGTAAAACCGCCGATCTGCTGTCGAGAGATATTCTTTTCCCGGCGTTCCCGTCGCAAATGGGCACTGACTCTAGCGCTCAATTCCCTTACGCCGAATGGCTTGGTCAGATAATCGTCTGCTCCAGACATGAGCCCTTCCACAATCGATTCTTCCTCTGATCGGGCAGTGAGGAAAAGAATAGGGCAATCTACACTGCTGCGAATAGTGCGGCAGAATTCGAAGCCATCCACTTGCGGCATCATCACATCCAGCAGAATCAGATCGTAACCCTGCACATCCTCTGCTGTCAGCCGATAGGCTTGATTTTCTACACTTACGAGATGCTTATCACGCTGCAAAATGTTACGAATGAGAGCCAGGATATCAAGATCATCATCGATCGCCAATATTTTGAACATGACTGTTCCCCTTTCACTGAATCGAATGCCCTTTGATGTCTACTCTGTGTGTTTACTCCCCTCCCATTGACGAAACCAGATCAGATGGATAGCCAACATAAGGAGAGTAACCGAAATCATCCATAACCACCCGGTCTGCATATCGTGTTCGAGATAGGCTCTCATCCTGCTGGTCAGTGTTCCCAATTGAAGTAGAGCCATACTATCCATCATCCGTACTCCCCATCCCCATGGGATATAATGCCAGATCAGGTCTCCAACACTGGTAATCATCAGGGCTGCAATAAGCGTACCTGCGCCTCCCAACAAAATGGAGACTCCCATTCCAAATGTAAAACTGACCCATAACTGGATCATGTACAGTATACCACTGCCGATAGACAGATATATCGCTCCCCATACAAAGGTCAGATACGGCACTTGATCCATCTTTAATAGAAAAGAGACTCCAGCACCCAGCAGCATAGCTGCGAGCATAATAGCCAAGCTTCCACACGCCCACACAAACAGCAATTTGCTAAAGTAACCAATTTCTTTGATCCGACTGCGAATGAATAGGTTTTGAAATCCTCCCGCCTGCTCTTCCTGCATGGTTACCATCCCACAAATAATACCTGACAGTAGAGGAAGAACTATTCCCAGCATTTCCATATAGCCGGAATACAGGCTAAGGATTGTAGCTTGGCGTCCCTGCATATATAGCAGATAGATAATAGACCATCCCAGAGGAAGACAGATATGAAGCCAAAGATAGGGGGTGCGTTTCACTTTATAATAATCCGCATAAAGGAATCTCCATATGCCAATCATCTCAATGCCTCCCGGTTTGAACAGACAGAGTCTGTGCCTGCCTGGAAAAAGCAAATCCTGTCCCAAGCAGCACAATCAGAAAAAGTACAATTGAAAATAACAAACCTGCAGGTATGACCGCAAAATTCCATAACGGATCACCGGCAGTTAAAGGCACTCCATTCGGGTGTACTCCAATGGCAGGACACATCATACGGATCGGCCAGCTCCACGGACTGAGCCACCACCCGCGTAGTGGAGCAGCATAGATACCCAGTACCAATCCGGTCATAACGTTGATCAGCAGTGTACCTGTCATTCCCCATCTGCGTGATAACCATAGACAAAATGGAATTTGCCAAAGTGTGCTCACCCATAGCAGCAGTATCGCCAGCAGTGTAGGAGATACTTGAATGAGAGATGGGAAAATGAGCTGCAGTGCGAACAACATAAGTTCAAATACCAGCAGCATCAGCAGCATATAAATGGCAATTATGAATACCTTCCCATACCAAATGCGGGAAAGCGAGACCGGAAGCGAAAAAATCCGGTTATAATTTACAGCTCGCTGTTCTTTTTGATGGGATAATCCGCTTAACAGTGCAACTGTTAAAGGTATAAAGAAAATAGACCACCAATTGAATGTATTGGTTACGGTATAGGTAGGATTCATCAAAAAAGAAACAAGTAAATTGAGCAACGGAACGATTACCACCAATTTACGTGAAACCGATCGTCTGAACTTGAGGTGCTCTGCGGAAAGGTAGCGAATCACAATGCATCCTCCCTTTGTATATGGCTGGCTTGTACGACGTCCATAAATAACTGTTCAAGATTCTGACCGCGACAGATCGCTCCCTGATATTCCAGTTTGCCTTCACTGATAATGCCTATATGATCTGCAATCAACTCCACTTCGGACAGAATATGACTGGATAAAATGACGGTCATCCCTGTCTGGGGAAAAGAACGAATAAGTTCACGCATTTTCTGGATACCCATGGGATCAAGTCCATTCGTAGGTTCATCCAGGATCAATAGTTGTGGACGATGAAGAAGAGCCATAGCAATGCCAAGCCGTTGTTTCATTCCCATAGAGAATTGACCGGCTTTTTTGCGACCTGTATTTTTCAAATCCACTATTTCCAGCACTTCATAAATGCGTACATCATTCAGACCAAGTAAAATACTCTGTACTTTCAAATTTTCATAAGCCGTCAGATTGGCATACAACGGCGGTGATTCAATAAGTGCACCAATCCGGGCAAGATCACGTCGACTCCAGGGATGTCCATCGAATAAGATCTCTCCGGAGGTTGGAGCCAACAGACCGGTTAACATTTTCAGAGTCGTTGATTTTCCGGCACCATTCGGACCAAGCAGACCGTACACACTGTTGTGCTCTACGGTCAGGGACACGTCTCTAATAGCTGTTTCTTTTCCAAACTTGCGAGTCAGATTATGGGTAGTCAGAATATTACTCATTACTATTCATCCTTTATATTGAAATTTCCAAACTATTTATTTTGTGTCTCTGTAAAAAGCAGGATGTGACTGCTCTGATTAGACGTACGGTTAACTTGTATACTTGCCGGGTATGTAGATAACAGACTGCTTAAATTAACTGTACGTTTTGTATATATGCTAAATTAGAATTATCAAGTTTTTATCAGGATTCAGTTATTAATCGTGGAAGGGTGATTGTATGTACATTTATCTAAGCTCACGTAATATTCATGATCAGTTTCCCGAGGCTGCCCATCTGCCGGATGCGGTAGAGATGCACCATAATGGTGAGACCCGCTACGTTATGGAAATCGACGAGATTCTGCCTGTCGATATTCCTTCCGAAAATACATTTCGCTATGAGACACTCGACAGTAGCGGTGTAATCGGCGGCGGTTATGCGGTACTCAATAATATTCCGGTAACTGCCGATGGTCGTTCTGCCTTTGAAGCCCGTTTTATGAATCGGGCACGCAAAGTAGAAGATGAACCCGGATTTGTCGGCATACGTGTGCTGCGTCCGCTGGATGATGATACGTATGTGATTTTGACATTGTGGGATGCCGAAGAGAATTTTACGGCATGGCAGGAGTCCCAGGCGTACAGCCATGCTCACCGCAAACGGAACACCGAGGAAGGTATTGATGTACAGCAACCTTCCATTTTCCCGCGGCCTTCATTTGTGAAGACCTATGTAATCGAGAATTAATCTACTGCGCATAAACAGAAAGATTGTGCTTGACTGCCCTATTATCAAAGACCTCATCCGATCGGCCATTTTGCCGGATTGGGGTCTTTTTTATGTGTGAATTTATCCTGTTTGCCCATTCACACCTATCATTTATTTATTTAAATTTGTATTTTTTTACAATTTTCTTGTAACCCCAGCCGCTTCAAATCGTAGAAGACGGTAGATTATATTCTGTATTGTTGTTAAAATGGCATTGTTATTGGAAGAAGCTATTACATTTAGAAATCGAGGGGTTATGTATGGGAATGAGTTACAACATGCAGCGCAAAAGTCAGTTGGACGCACGTGAACTGATGCTGCTTGAGTCGGAAGTAAAAACGTATGGTAAAAACATGGTCGTTGCTTATGTGCTGTGGTATTTCCTGGGCATTTTTGGAGGTCATCGCTTTTATATGGGCAAGATCGGAACAGCAGTTACACAGTTAATTCTGTCACTGACTGGTGTAGGACTGGTTGTTACAGGCGTATGGTGGGTTGTGGATGCCTTTCTGCTGCACACTTCAGTAAGAGAGCATAATGCTTATGTAGAGAATAATATTATTGATCAGATCCTAATCCAAAAGCCAATCACGCCACCAAGCTACAATTACTGATTCCAATATGCTAACCAGATATGAATTATCTCCACAGGAACTGATGCTGCTCAACTCGGAACTACGGTCCAAAGAGAAATCTTTGGCTCTATCCTACCTGATGCTAATTGGCGGACATCTGGGGGTACACCGTTTTTATCTGAGACGAACGATCAGTGCAATTGTTCAGCTTGTGTTGTTTTTGGTAGCTATGGTTGCCTATTTCGGATTTGCTTTTGCTACAGAATTTAGTGAAGAAGCGAGCTGGTCATTTCTTATTTTGCTGCTGGCGACCGGATTCCCATTGTTTGTCTGGGTTTTGGTTGATCTATTCCTTATTCCGCGTATGGTACGCGACCTAAATCAGAAAGCAGAGCAAGATGTGCTTCAGCAGATTGAGTGGCTAAGACAAAATCCTCCACCAGCACGTGCACCTATGGCTGCTCCTGCACCCGCTCCACAGCAGGGATATCAGCCGCCTCAGCTTTAATATTCGATAACAGGACTAGCTGAAACGTACACACATAGAACATACCAAAAAGAACGCTCTGTCGATGACAGGGCGTTCTTGCTATTTGTAGATCGATTCTCTTACTGGTGCAGCAGTCTGTATAAGCCACAATATTTCCATACAAGATTCCCTACAAGCATGAATATTGGACTCCGGCAGATCAGGAAGATACCTTCAGCTGGCTATGGAATAGATCGCTATAGAATCCGCCTTGTTCCAGCAGCTGATCATGGGAACCCTTTTCCATAATCTGCCCGTCACGCAGGACGAGAATCTGGTCAGCTGACCGAATCGTGTTCAGCCGGTGGGCAATCACAAAGCTGGTACGTCCCTGCATCAGCCGCTGCAGTCCTTCCTGGATACGGATCTCGGTCACCGTATCAATACTGCTCGTCGCTTCATCGAGGACCAGAATTGCCGGATCGGACAACATCGCTCTGGCAATCGTGAGTAGCTGGCGCTGACCCTGACTGATCCCGCCGCCATCCCGTCCCAGATGATGCTGATATCCATCCGGCAGACGACGGATAAAGCTATCGGCATTGGCCATTACTGCTGCCTGCTCTACTTCGGCATCTGTAGCCTCCAGCCGTCCATAACGGATATTATCCATAATCGTTCCCTCGAACAAAAATGAGTCCTGCAGCACAAACGCCATATGTTCACGCAGACTGGCACGACGCATCTGCTTGATATCCTGTCCATCTATCGTAATCATACCCTCATCCGCATCATAAAAGCGCGAGATCAGCTGAATCAGCGTAGTCTTGCCTGCGCCGGTCGGCCCGACGAGTGCAATCATCTCTCCCGGCTCGGCTTTGAACGAGATATGCTGGAGGGTATCCCGTCCTTCTCCTGTATCATAACCAAAGGACACATCGCGGAATTCCACTTCTCCCTTGATTTGCTGGACAGCCTTAGCCTGCTGTTCATCGGCCTCTTCGACCTCTTCATCCATGATCTCGAATACCCGCTCGGCTCCTGCAATCGCCGACAGCAGCGTATTCCACTGATTCGCCAGATCATTCAGCGGACGAGTAAACTGGCGGGCATATTCTACGAAAATGACAATTACCCCGACAGTAATCGCACCACGGATCGCCAGCAGTCCTCCTGCTCCGGCAATCAGGGCAAAGCTCAGATTATTAAGCCCATTCATTAGTTTGGGAATAAACCCGGAGATCGTCTGGGCCCAGAATCCGGAGAAGCGTATCCGGTCATTACGTTCGCCGAATTCACCAATCACCCGCTGCTCTTGGGCAAAAGCTTTGATAATTTTCTCTCCCGACAGCGTCTCTTCGATATAACCGTTCAGTTCACCCAGATTACGTTGCCGTTCCCGGAACAGCGGACCGGTACGCCGGGTAATCCAGCGCATTCCCAGCGCCATCAGCGGTACGACAATAAAGGTCAACAGCGTCAGCAACGGACTGAGCCACAGCATAACACCGAGCGTACCGATAAGCGTCAGCACGCTGGAGAAAATCTGAATCGCCGAGCTGTTCAGCGTCGAACTGACATTCTCGATATCATTGGTCACCCGACTCATCAACTCGCCCTGCTGTCTCTGTCCGAAAAAAGGGATCGGCAGACGATGCAAATGCGAGAACAGATCGGCACGCATCCGGTAGACCGTCTCTTGGGCAATCTCGATCATCCAGACATTTTGCAGCCAGGAAGTGACCGAGTTCAAAATATATACTGCACCCAGTGCAGCGAGAAACCAGATCCAGCGTCTGCCGGCATCCTGTTCCAGAAAATCATCAATGGCGATTCCGACCAGATACGGCCCCAGCAGTGTCAGTGCAGAGGTCAATAGCACCATGAACAGAACAAGAAACAGCTTAAGGCGACGCTGGGAGAGATATTTCCATATCCGCCCCAGTGTACCTTTCCAGTCTTTGGCTCGCCGCTTCTTGCCTGCTGCCGGTGTTCCCCGAGGAATATCTCCCGGTTCTTCGGCCGCTACAGCCGGAGGTCTTGCAACACGAAAAGGATCAGTGAATGATTTCCACACGGCCAAGCTCCTCCTCTCCAAACTGGGATGCATATATTTTCCGGTACAGCTCCGACTGCTGAAGCAGCTCATCATGATTGCCCTGGGCGATCAATTGTCCATCACTGAGCAGCAGTACTTTGTCTGCCCGGATCGTCGAGCTGATCTTCTGGGTAATCAGAATCGTGGTACAAGACAACGTGCCGAGGCTCTCCAGCAGCAGTGATTCTGTGCGCACATCCAGCGCACTCGTGCTGTCATCCAGCAGCAGAATCTGTGGACGCCGCACCAGTGCTCGCGCAATAGAGAGACGCTGCTTCTGTCCGCCAGACAGATTGACTCCACGCTGGCCGAGCAAGGTATCATATCCATTCGGCAGCTGGGTAATCGTATCGTGAATCTGGGCCATCCGTGCAGCTTCTGCAATCTCTTCCATTGTGGCATGTTCATTGCCCCAGGCGATATTGTCACGAATAGTGCCGCTGAACAGTACGACTTCCTGCGGCACATAGCCAATGATACCTCGCAGCTGTTCTTCACTCATTTTGCGGATATCTTGTTCCTGCAAATAAATATGCCCGCTGTTCACTTCGTACAGCCGTAAGATCAGCTGGACCAATGACGATTTGCCCGAACCGGTCGCTCCCATAATCGCAGTCATCCGGCCTGCACGTGCTGTAAAGGAAATATCCGTCAGAATCGGCGTATCGACACCGGGATATTGAAAATAGACACGCTCAAATGCAATGCCGCGCTGTTCCTTGCGTAATGAAGAAGGATCTACCCTAGATTCGGTTAATCCTCTATTTTCAAAAACAGGATCATCGTTACGCGCTGCCGACCCTACCTCCTGATCAGATGATAGACGACTGCTCACTTCTTCTTCGGAAGCACTCATCACTTCGTCCATCCGTTCAGCCGAAGCTCTCGCTCTGGAAAAGGAAGCCACGATCATCGAGAACGCCGATAAGGCGCCCATGGTACGCATGGAGTAGTTGATAATCGCTACTACTTCACCCACTGAAGCGCTTCCACTCATAATGTCACGATGTCCAAACCACAGTACTGCAATAATACTGGCATTCATAATAAACAGGATAAACGGCATCGTCGTCTCGGTCAGACGCAGCGCAGCTACCGTATCCGTCATCAACTCACCGCTATGCTGCTCAAAACGCTTGCGCTCATGATGGCGGCGAACGAATACACGAATCAGCCGCATCCCAGTCAGATTTTCCTGCATCACATTATTGACCTTATCCAGACGCCGCTGTACCAGCTGGAATCGCGCAGCAGCCCGTTTCATGACCGCGATAACGAACAATAACAGCACCGGAATACCCACGACCAGCAGCAGACCCAGCTTCACATTAACGATTAGCGCCATAATACTGCTGCCCACCACCAGCAGCGGCATCCGCAGCATGAAGCGCAGACCCATAAACAGCATATCCTGCAAAATGGTCACATCATTGGTCAACCTTGTGATTAACGATGAAGAAGAAAAGCGACTGAACAGGGCATACGAGAAAGACTGTACTTTGGTATACAGTGCTTCCCGCAGATCATAGCCCAGCCCCTGGCTTGCATAGGAAGCATAGAACGAACTGAATATACCGGCGACAAAAGCAATAACTGTACCCCCGACCAGAATTCCGCCCCACAGCAGCACTGTCGAAGCATCCTGACGGCTCACTCCATCATCTATAATTTTGGAGATGAGAAAGGGCTGCAGCAGTTCCAGCGCCAGCTCGATAAACATCATGAGCAGCGCCAGCACAGCGGCAACCCGGTACTTTTTGAGAAAGGCAAACATAAGCGACATGTGCATCCCCCTTGTGACAAATCTACCTTACAGCATCAGGACGGAGATACGATGTCGATCTCTTCATTCTGGGACTGTTTCTTCATATATACCCCTTTTTTATACACTGACTTGATCATAAAGTGATTTCCCAGCTTTTTATTCGTACGGTAAATCAGTGAATTGACCTCATCCACGCCGACCAGCTCGGCATCTTCTACACAACGCTCCGGCCAGACTTCACGTACAATCTGTTCACGGGTTACAAAGTGGTCGAGGCAGTTATACAGCATTTTGAACAGCTGGTATTCCTTTTTGGACAGTGTAATACTGTCGCCACCGACTTGAATATTTTGCAAATAATCATTTAACCGCACTTCGTTTTCCAACAGATCGCTGATCCGGTATTCACGGGTCTCTTCAAAATCCACACCCCGTTCCAGACGCAGGCCGACCAATCCGTTTACCAGAGTCAGCTGGTCATTCTCGCTCACCGGATATTTCTGGTAAGGCTGCAGACGCTGACCATTCAGCTCGGTACCGTTCTTGCTGCCCAGGTCCTCGACGTATACGGTATTATGCTGGCGGGTAATCCGGCAGTGCTGTTTGGAGACCAGCTGATTATATAGCGGCAGATCGAGTTGGATCGTTCCGGTATGTCTGCCGATCATTGTTTCTTTTTGACTTTCTACATAAACAAACGAACCATGGCCTTCCTGGCCGGCCGTGTCGACAATCAATTTAATCATGTCCGGCATGTTAATCTCTCACTTTCGGGAATTTTGCCAAAGCTGTAATTCTGCATGTTTCCGCAGAGGCAGTGACAATTTCATCAGATTCATTTCATTGTTTGCTTGCCGTGTGGCTTTTATAGTGTATAGCAGAGAGACTGCACCACAATCAATATCCCAACCATCGACCAACATTCTTTTCATTCATTATACTATACAATTTGTGGAATATATTTCAAAGTGGAGACTGTTAATATGAAACCGAGACAAATTATTATCTATGGATTGCTTTCTTTTCTGATCGCGAGCAGCATGGCGCTGTATGTATATCTCGATCACCGAATCCTACCTCAAAGCAGCACAGATGGCGGAATACAGCAGCTGCGCATTCAGAATCTGGATGATCTGCAGCAGTTGATGCTCGACAAATCCGATAACTCCCGGACATCTACAATCCGTCCCCTCTAAGTATTGAATCTATATGCAGCTTGCCAGCAATCGCAATATCACTGTACAGTTTCGCTTAAAAAGGACAGCCATACCCTCATCCTCGTGTAGAAACGGCAGCGGCAAAATTCATCCTATTACAAAAAGCGCCTGCTTGATGCAGACGCTTTTTACTGTAACCGAATCTCTAACTTCGATATGCATTGTATTGCAGGATACAGGGAATTCGTCCCTTACGTCCATGCCCAGAAAAATCCGTCACGATCCCAGGCGACACGTCCACCATGAGACTTGCGGAATGCTTTTTTGATTTCCTTATCCAGCGAAATATTGCCGCTCTCACTGGTAAACAGGTACTGTTCTCCATATTCGGCGCGAACATGAGCGATCGCGTCCTCCTGCTTTAAGACACCCTGCTCTCGAATCTGGTTAACCATCCACTCTGCGATTTGCTGCTCTGTTGTTACTGTAGGTTCCATACTGTCTTCCTTTCCATGCTCGTTTCTTGGCGGGATGACGGTACATGATTTTGTGAAACCATAGGTTCTCCCTAACAGTAGTATACTGTAACCATCCGAAAAGGAGTGCATTCCCCATGAAAAAATATATTTTATCTATCCTGCTGTTTGCTGGATTGCTGTCCGGCTGTTCAGCAGTCGATCAGGTGAGCCAGTCCGTGAATTATGTAAGTGAAGTCACTACCTATATCAATAATACTTCCCAGCTGTCCCAGCAGCTGCCTGAGCTTGCACAGCAGGCGATTACCGATCCCAGTGCACGCCAGAGCCTGATTCAGGAATTGCAAAATGCACAAAGCCAGATTAATCAGTTTCAGAATCTGCAGGTTCCCGGCTTTGCCCAGGATCTGCACCAGCAGTTATCCGGTTATACCGATACACTCGGCACGGAAGTGAATGGATTGATCGATCAGGCACAGGCAGGCAAGCTGACTCCTCAAGCACTGAACAACTCCCCCATTTTCCAGACGATTGACCAGATCACCGGTCTGTTGAACCAATTCCAGCAGCTCGGCAATAATTAATAGTATTTCACAAACTATCTACTTTCAGCATACACTATATAAAGGTCATTACCAGATGATCGGGAACCTTGCCAATTAGCGAAATAAGGGTCCCGATCATTATTTTACATAATCATATATCCGTCATACACCACACGTTCAGGAGGTCTGAATATGGAACTGGCAACAACACGCTTATGGATCAGGGAATTGGTCATGGAAGACTGGCCAGCTGTACATCGATATGCTTCCGACTCTCAAGTGACTCTTCATACGATATGGGGGCCCAATACAGAGCAGGATACGATACAATATGTACAGTCCATGCTGAATGAGCAGCAGCAGGAACCGCGTACGGTCTATGAGATGGCCGTCATTCGTCGGGAAGATAACCAACTCATAGGCGGTTGCGGCCTGCATCTATCCGATCAACAGCAGGCAGAGATTGGTTACTGTAATGATCCAGGCAGCTGGGGCAAAGGCTATGCTTCGGAAGCCGCCGCAGCCATGCTCGAATACGGATTCAACCAGCTGAATCTGCACCGAATTTATGCCAGATGCCGACCGGATAATATCGGTTCTGCCAAAGTTATGCAAAAAATAGGCATGAGCTATGAAGGGCATCTGCGGGAGCATATGTATTACAAGCAGCAGTGGTGGGATTCGTACCAGTACTCCATATTGCAGACAGAATTCCGCGAGAAAAACTCTTTTCAAAAAGGGGTTTAGCACGGCTCCGTCATAGCGCTGAACCAATATCCTCTACACCTCTGTCTTGCCACATCAATCATGACTCTACAAAAATAATAAAAGCTTCCCGATCCGCTAATGCGGAAAGAGAAGCTTTTTCTATTCGTTATTCTTATTCTAATGTAAGTAAGCTGGAGAGAAACAGAGCACAGCCTGCTGCAAACTTCATAGCAGCCGCGTATACAATTATTCTTAGCTTACTTGATCAGCTGGATATTGCCGATAAACGGCAGCGGCTTGCGCTGGCCATTGGCTGCATTAATGATACCGATGATCATAAAGACCAAAGTCGCCAGGAAAACGATAGGAGACAGGATAAATCCAATAAAGGGAATTACAGCCAGCACAACCTGTGCGGCTACTACGATAATAAACAGAACCAATCCTTGATTGGCATGATACATAGCAAACGGTGAATTACGCGCAGCCAGAAGCGGTACAAAGAACAGAATATAAGCCAGAATTGCCATTACCTTGTTACTTTGCACATCATTCGGATCTTCGTGCGGGTATGGATCTTGAAAATTGGACATGTGGATTACCTCTCTAATCTTTATATTTTCAGTTCATGATTAGCGGCAGAAAAGTAGACGTGAAGTATGCTATTATGTATGGTTGCCGTATCTTGAAATTCATCCAGAGTATAACATCAACAGACAGGTTTGAATAGATAGAATTATGCATATTCACTCAGAAGGAAAGAAGGCATGTATCTTCTTGGCAGCTTGTTAGAATCAAAATGTCATATGACAATATACTACTGGTCAAACTGACATCAGAAACAGTAGGATACAACTGTAACCTGTACATAATAGAGATGAATCAGATTCATATGACATGCATCGCAGATGTCATATAGATCAGGATAGAATAACTGGAACAAGAGGAAATGTACGGGTGTGTTCCAAATGATATTGCACTTTATACTTGTTACATCGTGTCATACTGAAGATTTTGGGAGTGGATATTATTGGTTCAGGGGATGAACAAATGGATTCAAAAGTGGTTTTGGTACGATTGGCTGATGCTGGGAATCCGCCTGCTCTGCAGCATCTCTTTGCTGCTTACTACAGTCGATAGACATGCTTATTTTATGCTGCCGTTTTGGATTCTTGTGTTATGGCAGCTGATTGCTTTTACTGTCCCATGGGTATGCTTGCAGTTCAATTACAAATACTATTTGCTTACCGAGATTGCGATTTCGGGTGGATTATGTCTTTATTTGGCATCTTTTTTTCCAGCAGCCTACCTTTCGTTTTTGTTATATGCCTTTTTGATAGCTGCCAATAGCAGACAACAATCTTATTACTGGTCTGCTCCACTGGTTATACTGCTTGTACCCATTATATTTACGCAGGTTGCCGAACAGAGTGATTTTTGGGCGATTCTGCTACAGTTTGGATTAGCGTATACGTTCGGGTTTTCTTTTCATTTACTAATGGTTAATCACCGTCAGAGCGAAATCATACGTGATCAGAATGCGGTGTTGGAGCAGTACCTATCACAGGTAGAACGCATTACTCTGGCTGAAGAACGAAGCCGATTGTCCAAAGAGCTCCATGATACAGTTGGACATGCTTATACCTCCTTGATTATGGGACTCGAAACCCTGCGCCCTGAGCTGGCAACAGTCACCGGTACCGAACGGCTCGATTCTCTGCTCTATCGAGCTCGTCAAAATATGGATGAAGTCAGAAATTATGTACACCAGATGCAATCGCCGCAGGAAGAACTGCCGCTCACCCAGTCTTTACAGGCTCTGGCAGATGAATTTCAGGAACATGCTAATGTGACGGTTCGTTTTCAGGCATTCGGAGAAGAGTACATGATAACCAGACAAGCCAAAACCATGCTGTATCGTTGCCTGCAGGAATCGCTGACAAATGCAGTGCGTCATGGACAGTCGACCGCAATTACCGTCTTTCTGCGATTTGAGCTTCAGCAGACCAGGCTGGAAATCCAGGATAATGGCCGCGGAACAGAACAATTGCGCGATGGGTTCGGCCTTCGTGCCATGAAAGAACGGGCAATGAATGTTCAGGGACAGATTGCCATCTACAGTAAGCCGGATGAGGGCACACTTGTTACTTGCACGCTGCCAAGACAAATAGAAGCAGAAGATGAAGTAATACGTCTGCTGCTCGTCGATGATCAGCCCTTTATCCGCGACAGCCTGCAGATTATTCTGGAAGAGCAACATGATTTACAGATCGCCGGAATGGCAGAAGATGGTCGGCAGGCTGTTGAACAGTGCCGACTGCTTCAACCGCAGTTGGTATTGATGGATCTGGATATGCCCCATATGGACGGAATCTCTGCCACCCGAATGATTAAGCAGACATGGCCGCAGATCCATATTCTGATCCTCACCACATTTGAGGATACTGAACAGGCTCTGCAAGCCATGCAAAGTGGCGCAGATGGCTATTTACTAAAATCCATGCATCCAGGAGAACTGGCCGAGACTATCCGTACTGTTCATCGTGGAGGAACACTGATCGATCGGGGCATGTCACAGAAATTATTCGCACAGTTAAACGATTCGCCGATGATCCAGCCAACTACAGCCTATGATCTGACGCCGCGAGAGCTTGAGATTCTACAACTTGTCTCGGAAGGACTTCGTTACAAAACGATCGCCTCCAGATTGTATTTATCTGATGGAACCGTACGGAACTATGCTTCATCGGTCTATCTGAAGCTTGGTGTGCGCAACCGGGAAGAAGCGGTACAGAAGTCACGGGAACTGGGGATTTTATAACATCCGAAATAAATAAGAAAAGCGCAAGTGACAAGGACGTTCCCTGCCACCTGCGCTTTTTCACGTTGTTTTATGAATTAATGCTGGATAGGCAATGTATAGTAGTTAAATGCCTGATCCAACCATGCACTGGCTTCCTGACGTTTCAGAAGCTGCTTGGAACGAAAGTCCAATGAGCCGTCAGTGTTGATTTGGGTATCCGGGTCGATAATACCTTGCGAGACAAGAGCAGTAATAGCTTTCGCTGCCCAAGGTGCTGTCTGATCTTTTAGTGTGATTTTGAATCGAGACTCTGCCTGTTTGAGATTCTGGATCATTACCGCCGCTATTTCCCGGGTAATAGGCTCATTCTGCTCATACTGTGGTAATCCGGCGAGCATTTGCTTTCTGTTCGGCTCGATCATAAAAGGCTGCTTGTACCACCCTTGAGCGCGCAGCAATACTTCCGAGAACTCTCCTTGAGTCATGGTTCCATCCGGATCGAACAGATGCGCAGATTTACCGGGCATCACATTTAACGCATGAAGGTTATTAATATAAGTACGATATGGACTGTCTGCCCGTACATCGGAGAACGGTGAATCTACTTTTATTTTCTGTGCATAGGCAACCAGATCGGGCAGCTGCATATAATACAGATAAGCAATCTCGCCTGCTTTATTTTTATTGAATGTTAGTTTGTTGCCCGATTCATCTTCGAATAACAACGAATCAAGCATATGAAGAGTATGTTTGCCCGACGTTCCTGTCTCCATCACCAATCTTCCATTGGAATAAGACACTTTGGATCTCAGAGCGGCAATACGTGTGTTCTGATATAATCCCACATATTCCTTGGCTTGCTGTGCAGTGATGATTTTGTGTATGGATTTGGGCGCTTTTGATTTTTGGGGATAATAATGATTCATGAATTCTTCGTATACATCCAGGCTCATCATCGAATCATTATTATAGGACATGTACATGGCTGTATTTTTCTCGGGCAAAATAACGATCAGAGAGGAGTGCCCGGTTACGTTTCCTCCTTTGAGAATAACATGCTGGTTATTCATCTTGTCCTTAAAGTAGCCCTCAAATCCAATCGTAGTAACCGGGATTTTCTTGGAAGGAAACAATTGATACGTATGCATCTGCTTGATACTTTGTGGACTCACCACTTCTTTGCCCCGGTACGTTCCTTTGTTCAGGTGCATGATCAGATATTGGGCCATGTCTCTAGCAGTGGAGACCATGCCGCCTTCCGGTTTTTCTGTAGGATTGAATCCTTCGAGTGCTATCCGTTTACCATCGGGTCCATAATGGGCAGCCATTCGCTTTAATAAAGAAGGCGTAAATTGTACGCTCGTCGATGACATCCCCAGCGGTTTGAAAATATTCTTTTGCATGTACTGGGAATAGGATGTACCTGCCACCTGTGCGACGGCATAGCCAGCCAGCATAAACCCGAAATTGTCATAGGTATAGGCTTCTCCGGGAGGTCTGACGACTGTAGGCATATGTGATTCGATATATGACTTCATTGGGAAATAGTGATGTACATATTCCGGATAGGATTCGTTGGCAATGTCCGGCTCATCAAATCCGCCTGAATAGGTAAGCAGGTCAAACATCGTCAGCTTTTGGCCTGTTGTATTCGGAACTTTGATTCCTCCCAAATAATCCTGAATATCACGATGCAAATCCATTTTCCCTTTATCCACCAGCTGCATCGCTGCCAATGCAGTGAACGACTTGGTCACCGACCCGATCTGGAACACCGTATTGGAGTCTACCGGAATTTTCTTCTCTCTGTCTGCATACCCGTATCCCTTACTCAGCATCACTTTGCCATTGGTGATCACGACAAAATTGGAACCGACCGTATTGAATTTCTTCATTTTGTTCGCAAATACCCTATCTGCAAATTTCTCCAGTTCTTTGCTAGTGTTCGGCCCATCCCTGTCTATCTTCGAAGAGGTATGGGATATCATTGGAGCAGCAGCGGAATTACTGCTTGGTGTTGTCATACATGCGGTTGTGCATATAGAAGAGACGAGTAGGATGATCAAACTGGTATACAACATTTTTTTCATGAGTGGTTCTCCTTGAAATGTATTTTGCCGGATCGCATCTGGCATCACCCAGTATGGCAAAATGGCTGTCATACCGACCAGTTACATTTCGTCATGCATTACATTTCAGAGCCGGATGCCAAAAAGCAGAGCTGTTCCGTCTGTTAACGGGTCGCTCTGCTTTTGGTATTTCTATGCTGTATATCAAATGTCTGTTTTGCTGCTGTTGGACTTAATTCATGGTTTTGGCGAGCCGGGCAATTTCATCCGGGCTGAGTGCCTCGTTGTAGATACGTACATCATCCAGACTGCCTTTGAAATAGGCATCTGCAGCGAAGCGGCTTTTGCCCAAATAGGCTTCACGGGTCATGAGGTTTTTCGGATTAAACGTCATCTTGTCGTTCGTGCCCGCCAGTTGGCCGTTGAGGTACAATTTACCGGTATCGCCTGCCAGTGTTACTGTGACATGTACCCATTTGCCTTGTGGCATCGCTGAGCCAGTAACAATATTCTGGTCCGTATTATTCTGATGAATCGTAAACTGCATTCCGGTTCCTTGCGAAGGAGTCAGGAACATAAAGCCATTCATTCCATTGCCAAAGTCCATGATCCGCTGCCAGGCTGCGCCACCGTCCCATTTGACCCAGGCAGCAAAAGTAAAGTCCTCGCCATCGGTTACTGTTCCCGGCAGCTGTACATAATCATCCCGGCCATCCAGTGTAATCATGCCGCCACTGCCATATACATTTCGGGTTACGCCATTCATCAGCGTACCATCGTAATGATTATAGGTACTGTCTGTGACAGTGGTATCGGAAGTTTCATCGAATTTGTAATGACTTAGCAGCGGACCACGTCCCTGCTCCAGTACAGTCACTTTGAAATTTTTGTTCTTTTTGGAACCATCTTTGGTAATGGTAGCAATCAGGGTTACTCTGGCATTGCCTTCACCAGCTGCCGGACGAGTCACTACTCCGGTATTCGAGATAATATCCGGCTTGTTGGAACGCCAGCTGATCTGTGAATCACGTGTGCCTTTTACCGGCAGATTCAGATCGTAGAATACCCCGCTAATATCACCCAGGCTCAGATCTTCATCCACACTGGAGACGATCTGTTTATCTTTGAGCTTTTCACGCTGGCTTCCCCATACACCAACACCGGACGAAGACAAGGCAGTGAGGGTGATGACTGTTTTTCCGGAATCGGCATTGGTCTCATGCAGGAATACGCCCGTATAGGTGACTCCATTCACTTTGAAAATCCCTGTATTTTTGCCTTGCAGCTCCCAGGTCCCACTAATATCACCGGTAATGGTACCGTCACTGTTCAGCTGAGCGGATACGGAATGATGAATATCCGCGCTGATATTTTTGTCCTGCGTAATCCACTGGTAGCTTCCGGCAATCTCATTTTTGCTGACTGCGGCCTGAGGCTGCTGCTCACCAGCGTACCGATATGGCGCTACGACCGGCCAGCCGTCTTTATTCATGAACATCTCATGGGTGCGTACTTCATGCGCTTCACCGCGTCCAGGGAAGCGGGAATGGAAGATCAGGAAATAACGTCCGGTCTGTTCATCATAGTAAGCAGAGTTGTGACCCGGTGATACCGCCCCTGCACCCGATCCTTCGCCGGGATCGCCAATTTCGCGGTCGAACTGGTAGTTCCCGATAATCTTGACGCCGTACGGCTCGATCGAATCATCATCAAATAGCGGCTTGGTTGGATCAGCCTTGACGTTAGTCATCTCATTGCCTGCCGCATCGTAGAACGGTCCATCCGGTGTTTTGGAGCGAACAACGCGCAGATTGTATCCGCCAGTTGCATCCAGTCCGCCGAATGACAGGTACATGTAATAATAATCCGTATCCGGGCTATACATCATATAAGCGCCCTCGATCCGGCTGTGATTGCCACCGATTACTTTTTTGCCGTATCCCTGTCCAGGCAGAGGTTTACCGGTAGCCGGGTCCATCTGCATAACAAAGATACCGCCGGAATATGAACCATAGACCATCCATAGCTTGCCGTTCTTATCATAAAATACATCAGGGTCTACCGCATTCGGATGAATCCGTGCATCATAGATCGTGCCGTCCTCACTCTTTTGATCCCACATACCGGATTTCAGGAAAATGCCTTTATCCTTGTATGGACCTTCAATTTTGTCGGCTACTGCGATCCCCATTGCCGAACGTGGTGAATCGCCTTTGCATGCATTGTAGTACATATAGAATTTGCCATCAGCCAGCTGGATCACATCAGCAGCCCACAGCGTATCGGTCTGTGCCCAATCCAATGCTTCCTGCAGCTCGGTAGTTACATTCGGAATCAGTGCATTACCGTCGGCTACTCCGGAAGAGATCATATCCCAGTTCATTAGATCCTTGGATTTGGCAGATGCCAGATGGGAACCAAAGATATAAAATGTATCTCCCACTTTGATTACAGACGGATCATGTACAGAGGCTTCCTTATACAGAGGCGCAGCTGTACGACTGGCCTGAAGAGCTGCCATCTGCTGCTGCACATATCCCGATGATTGTACATTTACATAAGCTTGCGGCTGGTTGGCTTCGGATGCCGCAGAGATGCTGCCTGGCAGTAACAGAGCTGTTCCCAAAGCGAGAATGGTTGTTTTCTGCCATATTGGTTGTCTGGATTTCATTATTTTCTTCCTCTCTGTATATAAATCTGTGTATATATAAGGCGATAACGAAAAAATGATCAAATACATAATATTCCGTATTCGTTAATAAATATATTTACATTATTTAATTAAAACGCTTGAATAAAAGATGATATCTGTACAGATAGCGCTTACAAACATAATAATTCACTTATTTACAAATAGGCAAGAAATATATTTATATATTTGTGTATTATAAATATATAAGTTAAACAAGTAAACGATATATAATTCGTTATATTTATATCCGATCCTTTTTCCCTTTTAGATTCACTGCTCTTCTTACCGGTATGTTCTTCCTTTTTTTCATCAAAAAAGCCTGCCATCTTTCTTGATGGCAGGCTTGATTTATTGGGATCATATCCTGTTGTGGAACCAAAAAATGCTTTGCAGATGATCGGACAGATATTGTCCTCAATGTATAACCTACTCTGCTGCCAGCGTACGATTGTACACTTGCTTTTGCAGATAATCCATAAGTTGTGCCACGGAAGTAAACAGCTGATCCGGTTGTGCTTCGCGCAGTTCCTGTTCATCCCCGTCCGGTGCCCAGCAGGCAGAGGCAATGGGAATGCCTACTTCACGAGCTGCCTGGATATCGCCGGGTTTGTCTCCGATATATAATGCTTTTTCGGCAGGAACGCCGAGCTGCTCCAATACACTACGAATCCCCTGTGGTTTGATCTCTTTCTCGGCAATTCCATTTTCCACCACTTCAAAATACGAAGCGATACCGAACTGATGCAGCGTATAATCGCTTGTCGGCTTACTTTTGCCTGTTACCATGGCAATATGCATACCCTGATTCCTCGCCCATGACAGTAGCTCCCGCATTCCTTCAAAAGGAGCCGGACAGATCGCGTCATGCATTTCTTTGTAGCACTGGATATAATCATGCAACGCTTCTTCCCGGTGATCCTGAAGTAGCGTGCGGATAATTCCTTCCTCCGACGGGCCAAACGCATCCATAATTTCCTGATCGCTAATCTTTCTGCCCGCCCATGGCTCCAGCGCCTGATGGAACGCTTCCAGACAGAGCGGCTCGGTATTGCCAATGGTTCCATCCAGATCAAAAATAAGGCATGTAATCATGTCATGACCTCCTTGTACTGTGGAAGTATATTACCCTGATTACATGCCTGTTATGACAGTAGTGATGTATAAAGTTATAGACCTTTTGCTTGTGCAAGTGTTGTATCTTATTTGAGATATCGACGCGCTCCGGCAAATTCTTTTTTGTAGGCCGGTGTATCTACCGAAATAATCTCGACAGTCTTGCCTGCTTTTGGAGAATGCATCATTTTGCCGTCTCCGATATACATGGACACATGGTGTACACTGCCTTTGCCATTGTCATGAGCAAAAAACATCAGATCACCAGGCTGCATATCGCTCCAGCTTACCGGCGTGCCTTCCTTGATCTGGGCGGAAGCATCACGCGGCAGGGCAATCCCGTGGAAACTGTACAGTGTAGAAGTAAAGCCGGAACAGTCAAATCCATACGCGGAGATGCCGGCCCACAGATACGGCAGTCCGAGGAACTGTTTGCCTGTCTGAACAAGCTCTTCGCCGGTCGGTGCAGGAATATCGGATAATTGTTCATAGACATCCGCATCCTGCTTGCGCAGCCAGGCAGTGCCATTATCCGGCATATGCACCTGCAGCCAGTTGTCTTCGTTCGCAACCACTGGCAGACGTGTATTGAAGCTCAGCGTCAGCAGACTGCTTTTACGATCCGTATCATATAATTTGGCCGTCTTGGCACTGACGATAGCTACCGGACATTTGCTGTAGGCAGCACCTGTAGTCGTTGTCAGAATCTGCTTGCGCGGCAGCCAGCCCGGATAGCCGTACTTGCTGCGCGGTGTGGATTGTCCGACGACAGCGACATAAGCCCAGTCTCCCTGTACTTTTAGCAGACGAACTTCCTGGCCATATAATGCCTGTGTTTCTGTTTTGCCGGTCAGCCAACGGCGTTGATCCGCTGTAGCCATATTGGATGTCCATTTCTCCATATCGACTGGACTCGACAGCGATGGGGTATCCATCTGACGTGCCAGACCCGCTTCTGTCCACAAGGTAGCTACAGCGACATTTACATAATGCTTGCGTGCAGTTTGATTCACTTTACAGTCCTCTTTTGCTGCAGAATGGGATGTGGAGGCTGCTGCCGAAGTATGGCCTGCCGTTGTCCATGCAGCCAGCATCAGCAGACAGGCGGAGAGCAGCAGTGCCGCACCTGCCCAGCGTCCCGGGCGTCTGATCATCGTTGTGGATCTATTTTTCATATAAGTGATCTCCCTCGGGTACTGCACCCCATCTCATAGGATACGAAGCACCCGGATTCCATTTTTTGTATTATTTTAGCACAGCGAATCGCATCACGGTCGTTATTCCATTATAAAAATCATCATTTGCGAAAATCGATTATTTGCGCCGTAATTCTTCTTCCAGATCCTCGTCAAAACGAATGCACTGGATCAGCTGAAAAACAGCGGCCAGACCAAGAGCGCCCCAGATGCCGGAAGTATCTACACCCGGTTGAATCTCCGATAGTGTGTAGAGCAGAATCGTATTACGCACAATAGCAATCACCTGAGTCTGCCAGAACTTCAGACTACGACGCAGCAGTGGATACACATATTCCACGGTAGCCGGCTGTACATAAATCGCCAGTAAAAATAAACCTGCGACCGTCCAGACGGAATAGATCAGTGCACTGTCCCGTCCGTCGAACCGGATCAGATGAATCAGCGAACCAAGGTAGAAAAAGGCATATGCTACAAAAGAAGCACCTGCTACGACAACGACCAGTCCAAGCGAGATCAATATTGCCATCGACAGACGATCGAATAGACTCGAAGGGCGGAACATTTTTTCCAGTGGGTCTACCGGCTGACTGGATTCGGGATCACGCCGCGGAGAGCGGACAAATTTGAAATAGGAATACATACAGATCAGCATAAATACGATTATGCAGGTGATTAGCAGATTCTTCTCAATATGGATATGCTTCCGCTCCCTTCTGAATAATAATCCAATGCTGATCTGATCACGGAATAATATGTATCTCATACTATCATAAACCACTTATTCTTTCCTCTGTCCCGATAAATCCTTTTGGACTAAACACCAGTGATTTCCTGCAATTCACTATATTGTCACCAATTGCTGCGAAATTCAATTTTTCATGTCATAATGCAAGTTTGTTTATTGAAATCATGCTTCTAAATCATTATATAACCTGTCATAATATAAATACACATGATATTCGCCTAGAAAGGAATCTTCCTATTATGCCGCTTAATCATACAATCTATACTCACTCCGATGCCCACCAGCCGCTGGATCTTCATCTGCTTTTTTTTGGCAAGGAAGAATGTCTACCCGGTCATGCATGGGGACCCGGTATACGGGATGCCTATATTTTGCATTATATTCACGCAGGCACAGGTACCCTGCGAATAGGAGATGCAGAATATCATCTGGGCCACAGCCAGGGGTTCTTGATTCCGCCGGATACGATTGTACAGTACGAGGCAGATCCTGTTGAACCATGGGTATATTCATGGATCGGCTTCCGTGGTTTGCAGGCGCTGTCGCTGATGGAGCGGTCGCAGCTCACGGTCTCCTCTCCCGTCTACCGGATGCATCCTGAATCGATATTTGGCAGCTTCTATGAGCGGCTGCTGGAGACAGCCAATCAACCTGCCGGAGATATCCAGGCCCAGGGTATCCTTTATCAGCTGATGTATACGCTGATTGCCCGCCTGCCGGTACACACAACTGCCGCACACCACTCCCGCTCCAAAGAGTCCCATATCCGTCAGGCGATCGAATATATCGAGAACAGCTACAGCCAGAAGATCAGCGTATTGGACATTTCACAGGCAGCAGGTCTGGATCGTACCTATCTGTCCAGCCTGTTCAAAGCCAGGTTTGGCATGTCCCTTCAGGCATTTATGCTGGAGTACCGAATGAACCGTGCTGTAGAGTTGCTGCATCATACCGATCTGTCGGTCAGCGAAGTCTCTCGCTCGGTTGGCTATGAAGATCCTTTTTTATTCTCCAAAATGTTCAAAAAAATCAAAGGCGCTTCTCCGCGCCGTCTGCGTGAAGAGCTGCTGCAGACCGGTCCTTGATTCTGCTTTCTCTTGCTTCGCTCGCTCTGGTCGACATTTCTTCACAGCAGCTTGCTGCTTACAGAACAGAAGAGCGGTCATGCATCATCTCTGCCGGCGCCACACCCATTTTACGTTTGAATATCCGGTAAAAGTACGACACTTCCTGATAGCCCAGAAATTCGGCGATCTCGGCGATCGTCAGCTGGGATTCGGTTAGCATATAGACTGCCCGCTTCATACGCTGATCATGGACATATTCGCTGATCGTCTGGCCAGTTATATTTTTGAACAGCGAAGCCGCATAATTGGGAGTTCGCTGGATGAGTTCACCGAGATGCTCCTTGGTAATCCGGCGGCTGTAATTTTGCTGGATATGCTGCTTCATCGCATCAACCAGACGCTGCTTGTCCTCACGGATCATACCGCGATCATATTCACGGTTCAGCTCGACGAGCAGCTGCACCAACAGCGAATCCGCCAGCAGCCGATAATAGGCAGGCTTATCCCGCCACTGCATGGCAATATGCCGGAGACGATCATGGTATAGATCATAGCCGCCAGGCTTCATTTGCAATACCTTCTGGCTCTGCAGCAAAGGCAGTACATACTGTTGTACCCGGAAGCGAATCACCTGCTTGGTATGGACACGGGTAGGAACGCTTTTGCCATAATAACCAGCTCTAGGCGGAATGAGCAGCAATTCTCCTTTCTCCAAAATCCGCTTTTGTCCATTCACCCAGTACACACAATTGCCATATGTAATCAAAACAAGACTGTATTCATCCTCTTTCAGATACTGTTCTTCATACCAGTCCATCTGGTGCTGTTCCTGCACTTCCACTACTTCCAGCATATGCTGTACCTCCTTGCATCAAACAGGATTTGAATCTTTTTCCGGAGATTATCAGACTTTTTAGCTGCATTTTTTCATAAACTGCGCTTTATTGCTGTTCTTAAATCATACTATAGTACATTGATTGTACAATAGTTCATAGCAGTCTGTGTATGTTACAGCTACAATGAATTATATACTACAGGTTGCCGGATAACGGTCCTCCCAGCATGGCAGGACAGAAATGGAACATTCGGACAGCCGCTACTACAACAGGGCTGATCCTTATACCAGCCTGCATACTCGAGGAGGATTATTCAATGTTAAGAACTAAAATCATCTGTACAATGGGACCCGCTTGTGACTCAATCGAAATGCTTAAGGAAATGATCCAGGCTGGCATGACTGTAGCCCGTCTGAATATGGCTCACGGCGAGCTGGAAGATCACGTGATGCGTATCCGCAACGTACGCCAGGCTGCAGCCGAGCTGAATACATTTGTACCGATCATGATGGATATCAAAGGACCTGAAGTACGTATTGGCAAACTCAAAGAAGCTTCCTTTGAACTGCGTACCGGCAATCAGCTTATTCTTACGACCGAAGAGATTCTGGGTGATGCCGAGCGTATCGGTGTTAACTATCCACAGCTGAACCAAGATGTTCATGCCGGCGACCGTATTCTGCTGGATGATGGACTGATTGATCTGACCGTACGTGAAGTTCGCGATAGCGAGATTGTGTGTGATATCGTCAGCGGCGGTACCATCAAGCCTCGTAAGGGTGTCAATCTGCCGGGTATTCATACTTCCCTGCCGGGCGTTACCGAGCGTGACGTGATGCACATTCACTTTGGCCTGGAACAAAATATCGAGATGATCGCGGCTTCCTTTGTCCGCAAAGGCGATGATATCCGCGAAATCCGTGATATTCTGGCGAAAAACAATGCCGAAGATGTACAGATTTATTCCAAAATCGAGAATGCCGAAGGTATGGAAAACCTCGATGATATTATCGAAGCTTCCGATGGTATTATGGTAGCCCGGGGCGATCTGGGTGTCGAAGTGCCGATCCAGGACGTACCAGCTCTGCAAAAAGAAATGATCGATAAGTGTAATGTAGCCGGTAAACCGGTTATCGTTGCGACGCATATGCTGGAATCCATGCAAGTGAATCCTCGTCCTACCCGTTCCGAGGTCAGTGACGTTGCTAATGCTGTACTGCAGGGAGCAGACGTAATCATGCTGTCCGGAGAATCCGCTGCCGGTAAATATCCGGTACAGTCCGTACAGACGATGGCTGCTGTAGCCAAACGTGCCGAGAGCATGCTGGATTACCAGGAGCAATTCTCTCGCAAAAGAGCACTGCAATCTACCAACATTACCGAAGTGATCAGCCAGGGCGCAGTTAGCGCATCTCTCGAACTGAACGCCAAAGCAATCATTATCTCGACCGAGAGCGGCTTCACTGCCCGCATGATCTCCAAATATCGTCCAAGCGCTCCGATCATCGCTGTTACCCACAACGATGCGGTACTGAACAAAGTGTGCCTGCTGTCCGGCGTTATTCCGGTCAAAGGTGAAGCGGTATCCAGCACGGATGAAATGTTCGAATCCGCGATTCGCAATGCCGTAACTACAGGTCATATTTGCGCAGGCGATATCGTCGTTCTGTCTGCCGGTGTACCGATTGGTCAATCCGGTAACACCAACCTGCTCAAAATCCAACAGGTATAAACTACTTCCTGTATCGTCCATATACAGCAACAAGCCACGAATCCTCTACAGTGATTCGTGGCTTGTTTTATTTAGCAAATGTGTTGAAATCGTAATCTGGAAAAATTAAATTTTGCGTGCATACTCTACCAGCGATTGGGACATATGATTGATCTCATCCATGGATGCATTCAGCTGCTGGGTCAATGCTGCCTGCGACTGGGTCAGCGTCGTCATATTGGCGATCTGCTCCAGAATTTCTCCGATCTGGTCTTTCATCTCGCCCAGGCTGCTCTCAATGTTCTCTGTAGCATTTGCACTGTGGATAGCCAGCTTGCGTACTTCATCGGCAACAACAGAGAATCCTCTTCCGTATTCACCGGCACGTGCTGCTTCAATCGATGCATTCAAGCCCAGCATATTGGTCTGATTGGCAATTTCACGGATAAAAGCAGAGATGTTTTTGGTTTCTTCTGCGCTATTCTGTGCTTTGTGGGCAGCTTCTGTAGAATGTTCCTGAGCACTTGCCAGATCCTGCGCCTGTCCGGTAACCGAATCAATCGCGGTAGACATCTCACTGATCGATTGAGACAACTGGGACATACGTGCAGTCATAGCCTCCACAACATCATTTTTGTTTTTCTCATACGTAATATCGCGGATCGTGCCTGCTACGCGCAGCGGTGCTCCGTTGGCATCGCGGAGCGTTGTGCCTCCTGCATGATACCAGCGGTATTCGCCATTTTTGAGCTGCAGACGATAATCGATGGCAAACGGTGTACGGCCGGTATGGTCATTCAAATGGGCTGCAAAAGCGTTCAATGCTTCTTCCTTGTCTTCCGGATGCAGTCGGTCGCTCCAGCTACTCAGTACATTCGGGAAATCCCGCTCATCCTGGAAGCCCAGTGCCTGGCGGAATTGTGGAGACCACCAGAATTCATTATTCGGATTGACCGGATCACCGGCTTCTACCTGCATATCCCATGGCGCTTCTACCAGTGCCTTGTTGATCAGATCATACCGGTTTACCAGTGCCTGCAGTTCTTCATCCTTGATTCTTCGCTCATGTACATCAAACAGCGCTCCCGCTACACGCAGCGGTACTCCACTGTGATCACGGATGGTTGTACCGGTCGCGCGGTACCAGCGATATGTGCCATTTTTCAGTTGCAGACGGTATTCGATGTCATAGGGTGTTTTGCCACTATGATCGAGCAAATGATTCACAAGTGCTGCGAGTACCCACTCCTGGTCATCCGGATGCAGTCGCGAAGCCCAACTGTCCAGCACATTCGGGAATTCCTGTTCACTGTGATAACCGAGCATATGACGGAATTCATCAGTCCATGTAAAAGCATTGTTCGGATTGACCGGATCGCCGGCTTCTACTTCCATATCCCACAGTCCCACATGAATCGCTTTGGTGACCAGATCCATGCGCATTTTCACATCATTTTTTTCGGTTTGTACAGCTTGAAGTACCTCATTGATGTTGTTTACAATCTCGATCATGCTGGCATCGTCGCTTTGCAGTTGTAATTGTGCTGAAGATTTGCGGGCATCAGCTGCCAGACGTCGGCTTGCTTCAAGCAGTTCGTTCAAGGATACATGAGTGCGTTTTGCAGTAAAAATAGACATTCGTTCTCTCCTTTGTGCAGACTATCGATCTGCTCATTCTGTAATACGGCTTATCCTGCTGCCGGCTTTCTTTTCCAAAAAACAAATCCTATCCGATGTTAAATGATTCCTTGGAATTAGTCTTTTCGAATCACTATAATTCTATTCTCGTAATTATTCGGCAAAATATTATAAGTCTTTGTACCCATTATTCGACTTTATATAACATTTTTCGATTAAAATAACAAAAAAATATCGAATCCATGGTAATTATTATGTATTTTTATTTATAACCGCCAATTTTATCGGTGTTATTTGTTATCCGTTATTCTGTAGTCTGCAAATGATACAATCGAGCAATGAGCGCAAACATGAGGTACATATAATGGATAAAGCGAATATCCACATCCTATATGGTACAGATCAGCCTGCTTGCAAAAGAGACCGTTTATATTTGATAAAAAATCATTAAAAGGAGGTATATGATGCAGCCATTTACCGCAAAAGCCGTACAGGTTATTCGTTCTATTCCCGAGGGCAAGGTGATGTCCTATGGACAGGTAGCTGCTGCAGCCGGCAGTCCGCGTGCTGCAAGACAAGTAGTTCGTATTCTGCACTCCATGAGCCGCAAACATAATCTGCCCTGGCATCGTGTTGTTAATAAATACGGAGAGATTGCTATACAGGAGGATGAGTCCAGTTTTGAACAGCGTGCACTGCTGGAAGAGGAAGGCATTATATTTAGTATAGAGCAGCGGATTGACCTGACGAAGTATAGTTATTCTCCATCGGAAGAGGACCTCATGAATCGTATTCAAGACGAGCAGTAAACCACTTATAGCAAGCTTGCCACCGGGCTGGTTCTGCTTGCTGCAAATAAAAAACAGCTGATCCGAAACCTATTCTGCATGCATAAATGCAACAGAATAGATTCCAAATCAACTGCTCACTATCAACCGCCCACTTTATCACAATGTGGTTTTCACAACTTTGGAAAGGATGGGCCTAATACACTTACCTACAAATGACTTTACATCGTTCTAACAATATCCTCACGTACTGGAGTAAAGGTATCCAGCAGAATTCCTGGAGCCAGCGCACGAGCAGAGTGAACTGCGCCTGCCGGAATATTCAGCGCTTTGCCTGCACTTAGTTCGTAGGCTTTACCATCAATAACAAAACGGAACAGCCCTTTCATGCAGTAGCTCATCTGCTCATGCGGATGGGAATGCTCGGCACTCTGCGCACCGGCTTCAAAGTGGACTTCCATCATCATTAGAGAAGTGCCTGGTTCAAATACTTTACGTCGTACCCCCGGCTCCACCAATTCCCAGATTCCAATATTACTCAAGCTCGTGTTAATCATTTCTTACATCTCCTCCTCATTTGTTAGTATCTTGTACGTTTATTCAACAACAAGTGTTATATTTAAAAGCTCCGATTCATGTGATACATATTGTAACACTTTTTTGAAACAAAGAAACAGTGTATACTTTCACAAAAAACAAAATAAATAAGTAGTTACTTTTTACCATTAATATTGGAAAAAGTCGATTTTTATCGTTTAAAAGACCAAAAAGGCCGGAATATAGAATTCCCGGCCTTTTATATATCACATTATCCCACAGATATGACACATCATTGTCACATATATTGAAATCGAATACTCTAATCGTTTGCCAAATTGTACTTTTCATTCTCGAATACAGCTATCCGTATGCGCTCCAGTGGCTCAGTATGCCCGGATCGTTCCGCCATCTACCAGCAGAGACTGTCCGGTTACATACGTATTGGCAAAAGAACCATAGAAAGCGACCATCCGGCCAAATTCTTCGGGTGTACCCAAACGCCCCAGTGGAATCTGACGCAGTGATTCGGTCTGTATCTCCTCCAGCGTCCGCTGCTCTGTCCCGGCGCGTTTTTGATCCAGCTCCATAATGCGTTCTGTTGCAATCCGTCCAGGTGCTACCGTATTAATCAGAATACGATCGGCAGCATATTCCGAAGCCAGACTTTTGGTGAGTGCCTGAATACCGGCACGGAACACATTGGAGAGAATCAGTCCATCGATCGGCTGCTTGACCGAAGAAGAAGCGATATTCACGATACGTCCACCACCTGCTGCCTGAAGAGCAGGTAGAGCGGCGCGGATCAGACGGATCGTACTGAGCAGATTCTGTTCAAACGACTGCTGCCACTGCTCATCATCCATATCCGCAAACTTACCAGCTGGCGGTCCGCCTGCATTGGTGACCAGCACATCCAGCCGTCCATACGTATCCTGTGCACTCTGGATGGCCTGCTGGATCTGTTCCTTATCTCCCACATCCATGCGTACCGTATGTACCTGTTGTCCGGTCGCCGCTTCGATCTCTCGCGCTGCCTCTGCCAAATGTTCCATATTACGACTTGCTATCGTCACCAGTGCTCCTTCCCGGGCAAATTCCAGTGCGCTTGCCCGCCCGAGACCTTTGCTGCCTGCTGCGACAAATACCGATTTTCCATATAATCCGAGTTCCATTGTTCTTCCTCCTCTTCCTGACGGGAATTTAGATACGATCCAAATTTATCTTATTGGCGTCAAAATCTGCTGTTTTCCAGCCATTCCTTATGAAAATGGGAACATACGAGCGTTTAATCTGCCTTATTTCCATTCGCCTATCTGAACTTCCAATACTAGCTCTGTCGTATTTTACAAATACGCCCTATAATTATTATAAATTTGTGAAGAAATGACGATATACTTTATATACTGTCCGCATACATGCCCTTACTTTTGCACTCATCCACATACATAGTCATTCTACGGCAGTTTATACGGAAGTGAATCATGTGGCCAGTGCCGACTCATGAGTGGCTAACTCCAGAACAGATGGAAGTGACAAATATTGAGGCTATTACCTATCACCTCGCTCCAGCCCGGGATGCGACTCGCGAAAAAAATATACAATGACGAAGGTGTTGTGCTGCTTTCCGAAGGAGTGGAACTGACCTCCGGCATTATTCGCAAATTATATAATCATGGTCTGGACTATATCTATATCCTGGATAAAGATACGGATGATGTAATTGTCCGAGATATTGTCTCCCCGGATATCAAGCGCAAAGCACTCAGTGAGATTCGTACTCATTTCCGAACTCTTGCTGATCCAAGTGTACAAAAGAAATCCTATCCGATTATCGGCAAATCATTTGCCGGTATTATTGATACTATTATCAGTGAAATCAGCGCCGATCCGGAAGTTATGGTAATGCTGATGAGCATGCATACCAAGGATAACTATTTATATTACCACTCGCTCAATGTATGCATCTATACGCTTTTACTGGGAAAAGTACACGGATATTCCCAGGAGGAAATGAAGGTGCTGGGCATTGGCTCCCTGCTGCACGATGTAGGCAAATCCTATATTCCAAATGAAGTACTGTTCAAGCCGGGCAGACTGACGGATGCGGAATATAATATCATCAAACTTCACACCGAGTACGGTTACAAAATGCTAAAAGATGAGCCTGGCATTCCCCTACTGGCCGCTCACTGCGCCTATCAGCATCATGAACGGCTGAACGGAAGCGGCTATCCGCGCGGTCTGCGGGAACATGAGATTCATGAATATGCCAAATGGATCGGTATTGCCGATTCCTATGACGCACTTACGACCAGTCGGGTCTACCGTGCTGCGATGCTGCCCCATGAAGCGCTGGAAGTACTGTATTCCGGCTCCGGCAGTCTGTATGACAAAGACATGCTCGCTATCTTCAAAAGCCGTATTGCTATTTACCCGATTGGACTGACCGTAACCTTGAGTAGTGGCTTACGGGGAGTTGTCGTCCATATTCACTCCGCTATTCCACAGCGTCCCATCGTACGAATTCTGTACAACGAAGCCGGTGAACGGATCATGGCACCTTTTGATCTGGATCTGCTGGCTCACCATACCGTTATGATTACCGCAGTAGAAGGCATGAATGCCCATATGCCTGCACCAACCACCTAAATCATCAGCAGTTCCCGGATATCCTGCTCGGTCAGCACAGGCGTCGCATCTTGACCGGGTTGGATAATTTCGTCGATCAAATCTTTTTTGCTCTGCTGCAGCTCCAGCATTTTCTCCTCTACGGTTCCTCTGGCTACCATGCGAATGACCTGCACCCGATTCTGCTGTCCCATGCGGTGTGCCCGATCAGCTGCCTGTTCCTCTACAGCCGGATTCCACCACAGATCATACAATATGACTGTATCCGCTCCTGTCAGATTCAGTCCGGTTCCTCCCGCTTTGAGTGAAATCAGGAATACATCCTGTTCTCCTTCGTTAAATCTTTGGCACAGTTCAACCCGTTCCGCTGAAGGTGTAGAGCCATCCAGATAAAAATAAGGTACATTGTACTGACGCAATTCTTCACGAATCCGCGATAACATGCCTGTAAACTGCGAGAATACAAGGATACGTTTGCCGGCATCCCGGTAATCATTCACAATCTCCAGCAGCTGTTCCAGCTTGGCAGAGCCACCTTCATAATCCTGTACGAACAATCCCGGATGACAGCAAATCTGTCGCAGACGAGTGAGTCCAGCCAGAATGCGAATCTGGTATTCGGCAAAATTCTTCTCGTATAGATGCTCCAGTGCATCCTGCTGCAGCTGGGCCAAATAAGCGGCATATATTTTTTTCTGCTCGGGCAGAAGTTCCGATACATGAGTCGTCTCCAGCTTGTCCGGCAGTTCTTTTAATACGTCCGATTTCATGCGTCTTAGTACAAATGGACGTATTCTTTTGGCAATCGTACGTGCTTCCAGATCGGCAAACTCCTTGCGTGTACCGAGCAGTCCAGGCATAATGACATGCATGATCGACCACAGCTCATAGATTGAATTCTCAATCGGTGTACCGGTCAGAGCGAATCGATGGCGCGCCTGAATCTGCTTGACGGCTCGCGCTGTCTGCGTGAGTGCATTTTTGAAGGACTGCGCCTCATCCAGAATCATGGTATGAAATGAACCCTGACGGGCATATTCCACATCCCGGCGCAGCAGTGGATAGGACGTGATAATAACATCCGTACCCAGTCCATTACTGTCCGAGCGATGGATCTCCTGCCATTGCCGCTGACGCTGTATTCGGCTGCCATCGATAATGGTCGTATGAATATCGGGTGTGAAGCGGCGGAACTCATACTGCCAATTGTAGGTCAATGAAGCAGGGGCTACGATAATCGCCGGCTCGCCGCTGCTGCGGATCTCCGACAATACCGAAGCGATAAAGGTAATACTTTGCAGCGTCTTGCCAAGTCCCATATCATCTGCCAGAATACCACCAAATCCGTAATGGGCCAGTGTTCTGAGCCATTGATAGCCATACTGCTGATAATCCCGCAGAATCGGCGCCAGTGATGAGGGCACAGGGGCATCATACAGATCGGGATTACGGATACTTTCCAGCAGTCTTCTTACCGAACGGTCAAACCGAACCACTTCATTCTGATCCGCCGCATCAAGTGCTTCCAGCCCATGAATAACCGGTATACGGAACAATATCCCGTCTTCCAGTGCCTGTTCATCCGTAGGCAGTGCCATACCCGTACGGCGGATAAAATCAGCGGCCTGCCGGAACTGCTCGTCCTCCAGAGGCAAAAAGGCTCCGCTCGGCAGACGATAATATCGACGCTGTTCCTGCAGCGATTTCAGAACCTGCACAATAGCCGATTCCGGAATACCATCCAGTTCGAATTTGAATTCCAGCCAGTCATGCCGGGAATCGGTATGTACCGTAATACGCGGCGCAGCGAGAGGGTCCTGGATTCTCGATTTGACTACAGAGGTGGCATAGATCTTGACCAGCTTTTCCAGCCGGGGAACGATATGATACAGAAATTCATACTCCGCTTCCTCATCGTTCAGAAAATAGCCACCTTCGGTAGCTGCAAAAGAAGCCTCGTCTATCAGCCTCAGGATTTCTTCTTCTTTTTCACCGTCACGTAACAGGATGCGTTCGTCCTCTTGTGCAGATGTAGGATTCAGCGGATTAATAATGACATCCCCATATTGAAATTCCAGACCTGCCAGCAACCGATCCCGGACGCGATCCAGATACAGTCTCGCCTGCAGGGGAGTCTGCACAACAATCTCTGATACCCGGCGAGTCATCTGGACATTTCCCAGTCGGGTGAGTCCGGGAATAACCTGCTGCACCAACGGTTCCAGCTGATCCGGCGGAATGATGAGCCGGTGCTGCTGATGAGCCGAAGCTGCCATCAGCTGCTGCAGTCCGCTTAACCGGCGGCAGTCTTCTTCTTGGAGCGAGATAAATTCACCGTTATAAATGACCATCCCATAGGATTCCAGCACGATCATCTGCTGAATACCGTCTACACGCAGTTGGTACATCGTATCTGCTGTACGGCTTCGGGCGGAAGCCTCGTGAAGTGGACTATGTTCGTCCTCTTTTTCCTGGTCATCCAGCAGATCCAGTTCAAAATACAACGGCAGCGGTCCCGGACGATGGACGATACCTTCAAAAGTCTGCTCCTGATACGCCAGCCGGACTATGGGTGCCTGGATAATAGCCTGCAGCAGCTGGGGCCAATGAGATACCGGGATCATCAACATCCGCTGATTGGGCTGACCTGCCGCACTTGGTATCGACCGACTATGACCTGTACCTTTCCCAGCCCATTGATCAGCTGGCAGCTCCGGCTGTTCGTCCCGCTGAATAAGCAGCAGCTGCCGGATCACTTCATCATCTTCTCGGCTGAAGCTGTGCAGCTCCGGGTCATACATAAATTTGGCCGAGAACACATAGCTTCTGCGGCTGCGTACACATTCCAGAAATTCCTGAATATGCTGCACAATATAAGGACGTTTCAGTCCTGCTTTCATTTCCAGACCGAGCCGGTATTGTCCATTACCGTAGGCCACCGGTCGGCAGATCCATTCCACATGCAGTGCAGTACGGGTCTCAAAGTAGGTTCTTCGTCCGCCGGGTCGTCGGATAGGACTCGTGAACAGACTGAGTAATTCTGCAGCCAGCTGGTTATCTGTATCCTCATCGGTAGCTGTAACTGGCTGCTGGGCAGACTCAACGTTGTGCACGGCTGAAATAGAAGCTGTCGTATCCAAAAGCGGCGGTAATCCCAGCTCTCCCGACTCGTAGACATGAATCATTACAGCTGCCACATGCTGGCAGTAAGATGTATAGGAAGCCAGCGAGGGGCAGGTACAATGCGCATGGGCCTTGCCTGCTTCATCAAAATGCAGATGTACCTGTTCCTGCTGATTGGTTCGAATCTGTATATTCGCTTCATATTGCCTACGATGATCATCGTAACGCGTAAAAGATACTTTTCCTGAACGGTAATAAGCCATTCCTTTGTTGTAGGATGTTTTGCCGCACCATCGCTGAATGGCGGGCAGATTGAATTCAGTGCTCATGGGCATGCTCCTGTCCGGCTGGTTGATTCAGCCTGTTTTGCCATACCGCGATAGGGATCATATATACGTATCATAGATGGGCAGTGATGATCTGTATCGTATCCCCTTGACGAATAATACCTTCCCGCTCGATCGAGCAGACGATGCCGCGGCGCTTTTTGGCAGCAGGCATGAATCGGGAAGCAATTCCCGGCTGTTCGAGGATACTTTCTATCATTTTGGCAGGCTTGCGGCAGGGTTCATTTTCCCCTTCACAGATCAGTCCGGTTCCATCCGGAAATAACAGCCTTGCTCCCGCAGGCAGCAGAGTCAGCTGCTCCAGTCCACGTATAATCAGGTTGGCACCGAGCCATTCCGGCCGTATCTCCGTCAGCTTCATGTGCTGCGCAATCTCCAGACATTCTTCGTAGGAAACGATACTGATCTGGCGGCGATTTGCAATCATCGTTCCGCGCTTGTATATTTTCTGGCGGGCATCCGCGCGGCGCAGCAGTCCATAATGCCGATCACCGGGGATTCCTGCCAGTTCGACCGCAATCTCCGGCACTTCGCGCGTAACAAAGCTGCCTTTTGTATCTGCAATATATACACTCTCTACCGTAATCGGCTGGGTAGGTGGAATCGATGGAATTGTTGGGTCCAGTTGGCTCATGGAATGTCTCCTTTGATCATGACAAGAATAGTCAGCTTATCGCTTATTCGATTATGACATACCCGGCAGAGCATTCACCAGACACAACCTTTTTCTGCCGTCCCTAATTTGCATAGACAGCATAATAATCCTTCTTGCATCGAACTGTATATGAATATTCCATGCGCATGGTTATACAAGGTGAAGAATTCCCTTATATGCTTCTATTCCTCATCTTCTCCTGTTACACAGTTGGACAAGTTACAGTATTCTTTTCCTTACGAATAGCAAAAAGACCCGCCAATCAGCGGGCCTCTCAGGAAAATATCGTACTATGGATAATCAAATCGCCTTGCCAGCACCGTATGATACCTCAATTCAGAAGTGTAGGATATCTACAGAATCTCCTGGAACATACGGATAACTTCCTCACGCTCCGGTTGATATGGATTACCAGGCGCACAGGCATCCTTCATCGCATTGTCTGCCAGCCGGTCCAGATCCACTTCATTGACTCCCAGCTCCTGCAGTCGTGCCGGAATACCAACTTCTGCTGCCAGTAGACGGATCGCTTCGATCAGTTCTTCTGCACACTGCTGATCGGATTTGCCATCTACCGTAATGCCTGCAGCCCGTGCAATCGCACGGAATTTGGATGGGTCACGCTTGGCGTTCTCGCTCTCTACAATCGGCAGCAGCATCGCATTGCAGACACCATGCGGCAGATCGTAGATTCCTCCCAGCTGATGAGCCATCGCATGCACATAACCCAGACCGGCATTATTAAAGGCAAGTCCCGCCAAAAACATCACATAGGTCATTTGCTCACGTGCTTCGATATCATGACCATTACGGACAGCCCGGGGCAGATAATTGAAAATGATCTCTACTGCTGCGAGTGCCGTCGCATCTGTCACGGTAAATGCTCCAGGTGTCACTATCGCTTCGATCGCATGGGTCAGTGCATCCATTCCGGTCGCAGCAGTTAGTGCTGCAGGTTTGTCGATCATCAGCTCGGGATCGTTGACCGAGATCGTTACCAGACTGTTTTTGTCGACCATGACCATTTTGACCCCGCGCTCTTCATCGGTAATGACATAGTTAATTGTATATTCACTCGATGTACCTGCTGTTGTATTAATCGCCACAATCGGTACAGAGGCGTTTTTGGTTTTGCCTACTCCTTCATAGCTGCGCAAATCCCCACCATTTGTCACATATAGACCAATGCCTTTGGCCGCATCCTGAGGAGAGCCGCCACCGACCGAAATAATAAACTCGCATTTATTCTCGTTATATACATTTACTCCATCATACACGTTGGCTATTGTAGGATTGGGTTTGACGTCATCGTATACTTTATAGCTCATGCCGGCATTCTCCAGAATAGTCAACACTTTGCACAGTGTCCCATTGTGACTGAGAAATTTATCGGTAACTACCAAGGCTTTGGAGAATCCCAGTTCTTCAATACATGCACCGGCATCCTGCAGGCAACCCTGGCCCATCAGATTTATACTCGGTACATACACAATATGCGTACTCATAACGTTTCCTCCTCAAGGATGGAAAATAGTTTGTTTACGTCTGTTTTTGATTGTATTTCTTTACTTATACATCATATCATGAGACGAGTATTCATTTTGTGAATATAATCACAATGTAATGCGATGAACTAAGCTATCGCTTTTATGATTATTTCCAGAGTTCTAGTGTTCTCTATTCTATATTTTAGCAACGTTCCATTATTTTCCACGTATGCATTCTGAAAAGACTTTTCGCTTTTTATGTCACACTACTATTTCAGGGAGGAAACGGAATGAATACCCCGGTAAAATCATCCAGTACTGCATGGTCACGCAATGAATGGGCTGAGGCTGCACTTCATCTGATACTTTCGTTCCCAGGTATGGCGTATCGGGCTTGCGTCTGCATACTCGCATGCATATTTGGTAGCTAATCCTCTGCAGACGATTCGAATAGGGATCGATATGCCAATATCGCCAAACAAAGATCCGATACCTGAATCGATAGGCATCGGATCTTTGTTTGATATGCAGAACTACTCTGATTATTCTATTTTTCAGGAAAGATTATGTTTGATCTGCTGCATTCTCGCCGAGGATCTACGGCGGTATACAATCGTAAGCAAAATAGCCAGACCGATAAATCCATACGATACTACACTGGAAAATGCCAGAACGGTCGCTGTACTAAGTTCGGCGATCATGACTATTTTCGTCACTGCTTCCAGTACCAGAATGATTCCCCACATCAGCGTCATATTGCGCATCACATTTCGGAAATAAGGATACTTCCAGTTCTCTTCCCCATTTACAGTAGGTGTAAACCGGCTCACCATATGGTAGATCAGCGGTCTTTGCATCAATAATGATCCCAGGAATAATGCTCCGACCCCTGCTGTAATAAAGGACTCACGCATCAACAGCAGCTTCTCGCTGCCTCCGAGCAGCACCATAACCAGCGAGAGGACAAAGGTAAAGAGCATAATGCCTCCGAATACATCCAGATTCCGATGCCGATACAGATGAATCAGATTGTCCAGCAAAGGTACCACTGTCGCAATCGATAATGCTGTCAGGCTGCTCATATGCGGTTTGAGCAAAATATAGATCAGCCATGGAATCAATCCGTTAATAACTAATGTCATAATAATATATTTTCGCCCAGGCAGTACGGACATAAACACATCTCCTTCAGATCCATTGAATTGCACAAATTATGTATACACGGATTATATATTTAAATTTATGCATATTCATCCCACTTTAAGCTTAGATCATCTACGTCTATAGAACGAATAATCAGGAATTTCTCTGTTTATCCTTCTGTACACAATCATATATACGAACTTTTCCTCAAAATAACAAAAGTTGACAATTACATCCAGATCAACTTATAGTGTTAACTGTATCCACTAGGGGCGCCTGTACGGGCTGAGATAAAGCATCTGCTTTGGTCCCTTTGAACCTGATCTGGGTCATGCCAGCGTAGGAAAGTGGTTGAGACTTCGTTGATACGACGATACCGTTTCTGCCGCTTCCTGCCCGGAGGCGGCTTTGTGCTGCCCTCCGGCAGGAAGTCTAACAGAGGAATCGCCGGTCTGCACACGTACATAAATTAACAGATAGATAACAGGAACATAGCAATAGACTGTGAACCGACATGAGCTGCGCATGCATATCAGGCAGCAGATGAGCCTACTCGCTGTATACTGGATCGATTGGAGACAGAACAACTGATAAGGTCCTATTGTATATGTCAGGGAGCGAGCGCATATAGTCAGCCTTTCTCTTCAGGCTCTGCCGATTCACAGGCTTGGTCATTATCCGTCTATGATTCGCCTTCTATCTGTACTGCAGATTATCACTTTATCCCAGTCTTCCCCTCTACCTTGATGCTTTCATCCCTGTATTAGTGTGTCTCCTGGCGGATATCTACATTCGCGAGGAGGTTTTTTATTTATATGGCTATTTACCAGACACCACTACCCGGCAGCCGCAAAGTATATCTTGAGGGTTCACGGTCAGACATTCAGGTACCCGTACGCGAGATTGCTTTATCCGATAGCGAGATCCGCGGAGAGATCGTTCCCAATGCACCGCTGCATATTTATGACTCCAGCGGTCCTTATACCGATACCCGGCGTGAAGTGAATATCCGTCAGGGTCTGCCTCCGCTTCGGCAGAACTGGATCGAGGAGCGCAGGGATACGCTACGATATGAAGGGCGTCATGTACTGCCACAGGATAATGGATTCCAGAGCAGCGAGCGCGAAGCACGTCAGGGTGCCGAATTATTCCCGCAGGCTCATCGCCAGCCGGCTGCAGCTGTCCCTGGGGGCAATGTCACCCAACTGCATTATGCACGCCGCGGCATCATTACCCCCGAGATGGAATTTATCGCCCTGCGTGAAGGCATGGAACCTGAATTTGTCCGCGCCGAAGTGGCAGCCGGGCGAGCTGTTATTCCTGCCAATATCAATCATCCCGAGAGTGAGCCGATGATTATCGGGCGGCATTTTCATGTGAAAATCAATGCCAATATCGGCAACTCCGCTGTCGCTTCATCGATCGAGGAAGAAGTAGAGAAGATGACCTGGGCGATCCGTTGGGGCGCAGACACGATCATGGATCTGTCCACTGGCAAAAATATTCATACAACCCGTGAATGGATCATTCGCAATTCGCCGGTACCTGTTGGCACCGTACCCATTTATCAGGCACTGGAGAAAGTGAATGGCCGTGCGGAAGATCTGAGCTGGGAAGTATTTCGTGATACGCTGATCGAACAGGCCGAGCAGGGTGTAGACTACTTTACTATTCATGCCGGTGTGCTGCTGCGCTATATTCCGCTGACAGCCAATCGGGTGACCGGCATTGTCAGCCGCGGCGGTTCAATTATGGCGGCATGGTGTCTGGCCCATCATCAGGAGAATTTTCTGTATACGCATTTTGAAGAAATTTGCGAGATTATGAAGCGTTATGATATCACCTTTTCCCTCGGTGACGGACTGCGTCCAGGCTCTATCGCCGATGCCAATGATGAAGCCCAGTTCGCGGAGCTCGATACACTTGGCGAACTGACCCATATTGCGTGGAAGCATGATGTGCAGGTCATGATCGAGGGACCTGGTCATGTACCGATCCATCTGATCAAGGAAAATATGGACCGCCAGCTGGAAGTATGCGACGAGGCCCCTTTTTATACCCTGGGACCGCTGACGACGGATATTGCCCCTGGCTACGACCATATTACTTCGGCGATTGGCGCTGCGATGATTGGCTGGTATGGAACAGCCATGCTCTGCTATGTCACGCCCAAGGAACATCTCGGCCTGCCCAACCGCGAAGACGTCAAGGAGGGCGTAATTGCCTACAAAATAGCTGCCCATGCTGCCGATCTCGCCAAAGGACATCCGCAGGCACGCAAGCGAGATGATGCCCTTTCGAGAGCACGCTTTGAATTCCGTTGGCGGGATCAATTCCACCTCTCCCTCGATCCGGAACGAGCGATGAGCTACCATGATGAGACACTGCCTGCCGAAGGTGCCAAAAGCGCTCATTTCTGCTCCATGTGCGGTCCCAAGTTCTGCAGCATGAAGATTACCCAGGATATCCGCGATCAATATGGCGATGTACAGATGGAACAAGCAATGCAGGAGAAATCACAGGAATTCAAGGCAGGCGGCAGCCGAATTTATAGTTAGAGAAACTTACCATACCAAGCCTGCGATACACAGGAAGATGCAATATATAAAGAGAGAATAAGCAGCTCCTATACAGAGAATCAGCAATTCCAATTCCTCATAGCTCTCCATATGAATGACTCAGACATCCGGAAATGTCACTGATTACAGTGATGTTTTCGGTTTTTTCTATCTGTGTATACTGCATTTTTCTTTCTCTCCTTATCCTTATACAAAAGAGATACGTGTTTTCTGTTTCTCTTTTCTATACAAAGCACCTTATTATGCTTGTTATCACAATCCGGTATAGCACTCTTGCACAGCACCCCCTGATTCCACCTTGGACTTATGGCGTACTCCCTCCTGCCGAAGCCGGAATATGCAATTTTATATTGCGTTTACAAAATAAGGATTTTAATATGACAAATCGGATATATGATCAATCTATCATATGAATACATATTAGGAGAGTGACAATCTTGAATAATTTTTCCATGAAAAAAGCGGCTCTGTCCCTGGGCGCTGCCGCTGTATTAAGCGTGCCTTTATTTTCCGGCAGTTTGACAACAGCCGATGCAGCTGCAACCACCAAAAAAGTAACGGCTCCCAAAAATGTGATCCTGTTTATCGGTGATGGCATGGGTGAAGCAAGTCGTAATGCAATCCGTTATGCGACAGTTGGCAAGAATGGCACACTGGAAATGGATAAAATGCCGGTATCCGGTCTCGTACGCACCAGTTCCAGCGACAGTCTGGTTACTGACTCTGCAGCAGCGGCAACAGCTATTGCTACCGGTGTTAAAACCTATAACGGTGCGATCGGCATGGACGCCAAGAAAAAGCCGGTTACCACTGTCATGGAACTTGCTAAAAAAGCCGGTATGTCTACAGGCGTGGTCACGACCAGCCAGGTGACGGACGCAACAGGTGCAGCTTTTGGTGCGCATGTGGAGAACCGCTCTGCACAGAGCGATATCGCCAAACAGTATATCGAGAACAGCAAAATTGATGTTCTGCTCGGTGGCGGCGAAGACTTCTGGTATCCAAAAGGAACGGCTGGTGCTCATCCGGATGCTCCTGCTGAAGATCCGTCAGAAGGCAGTAAAGGTACTCAGGGCAATCTGGTAGACCGCGCCAAAAAGCTGGGTTATGACTACGTAACCGATACAGCCGAGATGAAAGCATCCAAAAGTGGCAAGCTGCTGGGTCTGTTCGCCAACGAAGAAATGTTCCAGGCACACAACGAACTGGGTAACAAATATAACCCAACTGTCTCCCTGCCGGACATGACTACCAAAGCGCTGGACGTACTGTCCAAAAACGATAAAGGCTTCTTCCTGATGGTAGAAGAAGAAGGAACGGACGAGATGGCACATGACAACGATGCTGCTCTGACAATCAAAGCCGGCCAGCAGCTCGATAAAGCTGTCAAAGTTGCCAAAGACTATGCCAAAAAGCACCCTGATACCCTCGTACTCGTAACAGCTGACCACGAGACAGGCGGTATGGTTATCGAGGAAGTCGATGCGGATGATGAGTCCGGTGACGGCGAATCCAAAGAAGATGGACCGTTCACAATCGCAAACTCCAAGGATCAGTTCTATGTGGACTGGACAACAGGAGGACACAGCGCTGTAGATGTAGCGCTGACTGCAATGGGTCCGGGTGCCGAAGAATTTACCGGCAACTACCAGAACACAGCGATTCATGACAAGCTGGTCAAACTGCTGAAATTGAAATAATTCGGTACTGGATCGCTGACATCCAGCACCCTATTCTTCACATCAAAAAGCAGGCTGTCCCTTACGGGGAAACAGCCTGCTTTTTAATTTATTGAAGCGAAGTAGTGATTCCTTCTGCCACATACTGCTGTACAAAGTCAGGCTGATCCTCGCTCACCATATCCACGACGGCCTGGAACAGATTCGGCGGATACTCCGCAATCCGGTGGCACAGATACAGGTACCACTCATGACCATAGGTCAGATAGATCCGTACCGGATAGCCATGGTCCAGCAGACGACGGCTCAGCTCCGGACGAATACCATACAGCAGTTCATATTCCAGATAACCTTCTGCTTCTGATGTCTGCGCTTTTGCCAGCAGTTGATCGATCAATACCTCATCATGTGTAGCTACCGATACCCGGCAGCCCTGCTGCAGTACATCTTCTACCAGTTCCATATAACGTGTATCCAGTTCCTCAGAGCGTGGCAGGGCAATCGATTCCTGCTCCTGGTAGGCACCTTTGACGATCCGTACACGGGCACCGACAGGCAGCCTGGAACTCACATCTTCCGGTGTTCGATGCAGATGAGCCTGCAGGGTAATTCCGATATGCTCCGGATACTGCTTCACTGCCTGAGTATAGACAGACAGAATGCGATCTGTTTTGGCGGACTCTTCCATACTGATGAATAATTCTACTCCTCTGGGCTCAGCCTGTCTGGCCAGCTTCAGCAGATACTGAAGAGTTACGTCGGTATCCAGCAGCAATCCGATATGCGACAGGTCAAAAGATACCCGGGTGCTTCCACTCGCTTTTCCGGCTTCATCGATCAGCGCAGTTAATTCCTCCACCGCCTGCTCGCATGCTGCCGCATTGTCTGTATTTTCCCCGATATATTCGAGCGAAACGGCATAACCTTCGCTCTCCAGCTGCTTCGCTGTGATCAGTGCCTGTGAACGATGTTCCCCGGTGACATAGCGGTCGGCTGCTTTTCTCAGCAATCGGTTCATCAGCGGGTCCTGATCGATATATTCCTTGATATCCTGTCTGCGAGCGATAGATTTTAGTGCATCGGATAGCTGTTTCTCCAGCGCCTGATTGCGTATAGTTGTATTCATGATATACTCCCCTTTCCTGATCTATTCCCGAGCATACCGGAACGCCATGGATAAGGATTGTACAAAATTGCTATTAAGCTGGAATTTCTGCAATGATTGCTTTTAGCATGGAACAACCCATATGTACCGGACAGTAACGCTAGATCGACAAGCTGTACCGGCCTGGTGTTACACCAACCATACGGGTGAACAATCGTGTCAGGTGACTCTGGTCATAGAAGCCCGCTTCCAGAGCAATATCGGCGATCGGACGCTGACGGGCCAGCTCTGTTTTGGCATAATTGATCCGCAGTACATTCTGATACCGATGCGGTGGCAGATGATTCCATTGCTTGAACAGACGAATCAGATGGAAGCGGCTGATCCCCATCTCCTGTTCCAGCTGAGTGAGCGTAATTTTCTCATTAAAATGCGCATTTAGATAATCGCGAATCCGTCCTATGTATTTATGATCATGACGATAAGAACGTTCGTGATTCATATCTCCAGGCTCTGCTCCCGTCAGTGACTGCAGCAGTTCGATCAGTCCACTTTCTATCGTCAGCGCATTGTCCTGCTGTCGCAGCATCTGCATGATTTGGCGAATATAATTTCTGCATATTTCATTTTTGCCATTAGACAGCAGATAGGGAATATCGATAGCTTCCATCTCTCGCTGCTCCAGTCCCTGCAGCCACTCCGGCTGGATAAATAGCATCTGATACTGCCAATCCAGTCCACGATCCGGATGACATGCATGCAGCATCTGCGGCGGAAAGCTGATCACCCGCCCTTCCTCGACCAGCATGGATGTGCCATCACACCATGCCTTTGTCTGCCCCCGTTCAATCCATCCCACTGAATATTCTTCATGAAAATGCTTGTGATAAGCCAGATCGTCCGCTGCGCATTGCTTGGCTTCGAGAAAAGGCAAATCCGGATGACGGTAAAATGTCATATCAGCCACGGTACGCACCTCCTTTGACGAATAGTATGGATAGCAAAAAGCCGCCAGTCAAGGGTTTCCCCTGACCAGCGGCCGGATTGTACGATCATTCCCATGCCTGTGGGCACTGTGGATGATACTTATACGATTCTGGATAACGGTAAATGGTATTGCTTGTCTGCTCTATTCCTGCAAAGCATTCAGGATCAGACTGTTCACATAGGAGTTGAAGATCAGTCCTACATGATAGACACCAGCGATACGGATGTTGTTCGCACCATCCACAATGGACAGATAGTTGCTGACAACCTGATCATTGATGCTGTAGATGGAAGTCATATTGATACCTGCAGGTGCTGTACCTGTCGTCAGACGGTTGGCTCCACCGAGTGTGATCAGCTTGTCGACTTTCTCTGCGCCGCCGTAGTTGAGAATATAGTACAGACTGTTGGCGCCGCCCATGCTGTGAGCGATAATATTGACTTTGGAGCTGCCTGTTCTGGCAAGAATATCATCCACCATACTGCGGATAGCTGGAGCATTCATAACCTGTGTACCATTTTTGCTTGGCAGATCGATAGAGTACAGCTCATCTTGCGTCCATCCCTGGCTCAGCAAGTAGCTCTTGATATACATAAAGTTGCTGGATGATCCTCCCAATCCATGCACAAAAAGAACCGGTGTGTGGGTAGTTGCCGCTGAAGCCTGTGTAGTAAATACCGGCAGGCAGAAAATAGTGGACAGCAGGGCTGCCAACATAGTGAACTTGATTGTAGTCATAAAATTACGCATATTTTTTATTGCTCCCATTCTGTATGATTTGAATAATTATGTATGATTTGCCCACTGTTGATTCTTATATACACCACCAATCAATTTAGGAATAAAACGAACAAATTAAATATAAAGTAAAACTTTATATTTGTCAATTGATGTAATAAATAGGATTGTGTCCTTGATTTCACCAGATCAAGACTGCCAGTGACAACGAACACATATTTAAGAGTAATAAAAAACCGCTGAAGACTTTGCTTCAGCGGTTTCGTATATTCATACTGTTTTGATTCATACTTACGGACGAAGATTACGAATCGTGAATTCGAACTCCAGATCCTGATCTGCCGGAATCTGGTACTCTTCATGTACCGGCGCTCCCCAGCTGTCGTCACCGCCGACACCCATTTGCTTGCCGGCTACCGTAACGACCGTATAATGAACTTCAGGCAGCTCGTAGACATGGGCTGCACTTTCCAGTTCCAATGCTGTGTACGGGGAAATATTGCATTCCACCGGCGCAGAAGCCGGAGCTGTCAGACGCAGACCATACTGCTCGTCATTCATGATATCGACCCGGCGTACTCCTGTACGATTGCCCGATTCCTGAGGAACCACATAACCGGATACATTATCAGCTGCATCATTGCGGAAATGTCCCAATCTTGCTCCAAAGGCGCGATCAATATAGTTCTCATCCGGTCCCATGGCATACCAGTCCAGATGATGGTAGTCTGCCGGAATCTTGAAGGACAGTGCCACAATCGGCAGATTCGGCAGTCCTGCAGCGCCGGTATAGCGTGATTTCACCTGCAAGCTTCCATCCGAATGCACCGTATAGGCTGTTGTCATACGCACATCTGTATGGATACTGAACATGTACTGGAATGTGACTATGACACGATCCTGCTCCTGCTGGAGTTCCACGTGAGTACAGCGGCGTGCGAGGCTAGCTGCCAGCCATGCTCCGGAAGTGTAGCCTTGAGCAGTTCCTTTGTCATTGTCGGTTGTGGCACGCCAGAACATCGGTACTGGCGGAGCAGCGATATATTCACGTCCACCGTAACGCAGGGATGTCAGGCTGCCGGCTCCTTTGGAGAACATAATACTGTATCCATTGCCGTGAACACCGATATTCACATCTCCTTCAGCGACACGCATCTCTCCTGAAGATACAGCAGCATCCTGCTCGCCTTCTACTACAAATACATACTCGCCAAAGGATACTTCATATCCTGATTCCGCCCACAACTGATCTGCTTTCAGTACCAGCGATGTGTGGATCGCATACTCACCTGGTTGGCCGGAGACATCCGGCATTTTCACTTCTACATAACCTTCCTGTCCGGCAGCTACCTGTACATCCATCAGCATCTCATAGATCTGTACCCCATTGCGGTTCAAGCGATACAGTAGCTGATAGGCATCTGTTCCTTCAAACAGATTCTCGTTGCGTACATGTACTCCGCCCTGATCGGGAGTCAGCTTGATATTCTGGTAAAGGAATTTCACTTCCTGCATTTTTGGAGATACTTGGCGATCCGCATACACGATTCCGTCTGTACAGAACCCGTAATCGGTTGCGCGGTCATCATAGTCTCCACCATAAGCCAGATATTCGACGCCGTAGCGATTTTTCTTCATAACGGCCTGATCGATATAATCCCAGATAAAGCCGCCCTGGTACATGTCGTATTTATTTTCCAGCTCCGTGTATTTGTGCATGCCGCCGACAGAGTTGCCCATGGCATGCATATATTCACAGCTAATATACGGCTTGGATGGATTGCTGTTCAGATATTCTTCGATATCAGCCGGTTTGGCATACATCCGGCTCTCCATATCGCTAGTGGCATCGTAATCACGATTGTGGAAGACACCTTCATAATGTACCAGGCGTGTTGGATCTTTTTCCCGGAAATAATCCGCTACATTCAGGATCACCTGACCGGCATAGGATTCGTTACCACAGGACCAGATCAGAATCGATGGATGGTTTTTGTCACGTTCTACCATCGAGATCGCCCGATCCATAACGATGTCCTGCCATTCCGGCAGATTGCCCGGGATATTCCAGGACGGCTCTACAGCGCCCATCTTCTGCCAGGAGCCGTGTGTCTCCAGATTCATCTCGTCGATCAGGTAAATGCCATACTCGTCGCATAGCTCGTACCAGCGCGTCTGGTTTGGATAGTGAGAGGTACGCACCGCATTCATATTGTTCTGCTTGATCGTACGGATATCCCACAGCATATCTTCTTCGGTTACTGCACGTCCGGTACGACAATTGAACTCATGGCGGTTCACACCTTTGAAGACAATACGCTTGCCATTGAGATGCATTACCTTATTGATCATCTCAAATCGGCGGAAGCCGACACGCTGTGGAATAACCTCCACCACTTCACCAGCCGCATTGTAGACCGTGATATAGAGTGTATACAGATAAGGATGCTCTGCGCTCCAGGCAGTTACCGTCTCTAGCTTAGCTTCAAAAGAAGCCTGTACTCCACCGGCAGTATCCGTGAATGTACTCTCACCGGAGCAGACAATCTGTCCTGCATGATCATGCAGCTCTAGCCCAACACGTGCACCTGCAGAAGATTGTCCCTGCTCCAGTGTCAGCTTCACATCCAGCTGGCCTTGTGTATACTGATCGTCCAGCCCGGCATTTACATGCAGATCACGCACATGCACTTCCGGCACCGTGTACA